>Ga0209034_10000539_pt1 | contig 18965 bp, 28 predicted proteins | sample MarorgKNORR_S2LV_2_FD_188219 | JGI IMG/M metagenome (GOLD analysis project Ga0209034, IMG submission 188219) | Marine microbial communities from the Southern Atlantic Ocean, analyzing organic carbon cycling - 250m_A/KNORR_S2/LV (SPAdes) (version 2) | ecosystem: Environmental > Aquatic > Marine...
ACTTTGCTATGGCTTAGGAGCCATTCATAGAGGTCATTATTTTCATATGTTTTAGTCCATGAGTCATGATAAGCATCTGGATAGAGAGTATATTTAATATTCCCTCCAATGTCCTCAATCGCACGCACCATCTTTTCTGATTCATATGAAGGAACCACCTTGTCTTTTCCTCCATGAAATACCCAGATTGGAACATCTTTAATACTATCAGGAATATCAAGACCAGGAACTCCACCACCACAGATAGGAACAGCGGCTGCAAATAAATCTGGCCTTTCACTTAATAAGCTCCAAGTTCCATATCCTCCCATGCTTAATCCAGTGACATATATTTTGTCTTTATCCACCCGATAGTTATCTATTACTGATTCAAGAAGTACAATCAGATCCATTTGCATTGCTTGATCAGTCCATACGTGATCAATGGGGCATTGTGGTGATATTGCAATGAAAGGAAAAGTATCTGTTTCCTCTGAGATTTTAGGGATACCATGAATTTTGATCAATTCCAAATTATCTCCTCTTTCTCCCATACCATGTAAGAAAAGAATCAGTGGCCATTCCTTTTCACGGTGTTCTTGGTATTCATTAGGAAGAAAAAAAAGATGATCTAACCCATCGTCCACTTCAATTTTTATATTCGTACCTTCAGGATATTTATTTTCACATCCTTGATTTGATAAAGAAATAATTAAGCAGAAAATAATTATAAAGTTATAATTTTTTATGTGTACCATCGCAATACGGTGAATTTCCAGTAGCCTTGCAACCACACCAAGCAATATTACTTTCTTTCTCATTATGTACAAGTATTGGTGAAAAATCAGTGCCTTTGTGGCTTCCATCACAGAATGGTTGATTAGTGGATTCACCACAAGCACACCAATAATATTTTTTCTTTTCTCCTTTTAGTACATAGGGAGATTTTTGTGCAATTACAGCTTTACTCATTATTTTTTCTAACTTTTTTTAATACATCTCTTAAAATGGTGCTAGATGTATGGGTTGTATAGGAGAAGTAGATAATTTCAACGTTATATTTGCTGAAATCTTTTTCTATTTGAATCCATTCTTTGGTGCCTTTCCAATCATCGCCAACAAACATTCTATCAAACTTTAGCTTGTTCCATGCTTCCATCTTATTATAGCTGGTTTGTGGAACCACTTCATCAACAAATTTAATTGATTCAACAATTTCCATTCTTTCTTCAAACGGAATAAAAGGTTTTTCTCCTTTGATTGACATTGCAAGTTCATCGGTTGTGATTCCCACAATCAAATAATCACATTCAAGTCTTGCTCTCTTTAATATATTGAGATGGCCAATATGAAATAGATCAAATACACCTGTTGTATAACCAATTTTTTTCATAATCACCTAAGATACTTATTTATTATTTAATAAATAATCTATTATTCTTGCACTAGCATTGCCATCGAAAGTGCCTGCTAGTTTTTCTGCATACTGTAAGCGAGTTTTTGATAATGTATGGGGATTTGCTACTTGTTCTGCAACAATAGTTTTGAGTTCTTGATAAGAATCAGCACGCACAGCTATGTTTGAGTATTCGTTGTAATCTTTGTCCATACGTTTTTTAAATCGATAGGAAAAAATTCCTCGATAGTTCCAACGTAATTTTAAAAAGTTACACCATATAACAGGCTTGTCCAGTGCAGCAAATTCAATAATAGCAGAAGACGCATCACTAATTAGCAAATCAGCAGTCGCCATAAATGGTACCAAAGAATAATCATCAACTTTTGCTAAATAGACATTATCATAATTGGACCAATGACTAAGAAGTTGGCGTTGTTTTTTATACTTATCTTTGCTTGTGGAAAAATAGTGTGGTTTTATCAATATATTGTACGCACTAAAGCTTTCAGGAAAGTTTTTAGGGAAACGTTCAATGCTGCTAGGATAGAAAGTAGGAGCATAAATTAATGTCTTTTTTTCTGTTTTTAAGCCTAATTGATTTAAATCAAATCCTGTAGTTTCACCATTGATAATTGGGTCTAGCTTACAAAAACCAACATTGACAAAATTATCATTAGGGTACATATTTTTAAGACGATTTGTTCGGTATTCTCCTTCAACAAACCTCACTGTAGTTGGGGTACTTGATTTTGTATAATAACTTGCTTTTGGTCCAACTCCATGACCGAGTTGTACTGACTTACTGATTTGGTGCACTTCGTTTAAAAAAGGAAAAGTATTGCCAAAGAATATCCAATCAGCTTTTTGATTTTTATAATATTTATTGGCTTCAGCTTTATCTTTTACCCAAATGTGATCCAGATTTTCTGATTGAATGATATTTTCTATGATTGCATCATGTATGCCATGATAAAACACAAAAGTTGCATGCCCTGCATTTTGTTTTAATAACCGATGATAGACTGGTAGATATTGAGGTAAATAATAAAGCTGTTGCACATCAAATGAGATGGATATAGTCTTATTATTCATGATTTTGCCCTGATAAAGAAAAATATTTATCTAACACTAATAATGAAATCAATTTCTCTCTTTTAGAATCTTTAAATTGGTCTACATAGGCATTAGCATTGTTAATAATTTGTAATGCTTCTTCTGTGTGCTTAGAGTAATAATGAATTTTTTCTTCTGCATCAGAAAAATCATCATTGACTTCAATGTAATGTACTCCAGCTTCAAGTGTTCCTTCCATAAACCACGTTTCATATTTTGGTTTTGGCATCACACACACCGAATTTGAAGACATTACCCATTTGATACTTGTTGCAGTATCAACTCCTTCAATGCAGAATATAAATTTATAAGCAAGTTGGTCATGAATTGACATAAAACCTTTAAACCAAGGTTCATCTACAACAGGACTTCTTTGTCCAATATTGAATATAGGAACACGATAATAATGTTTTAAAAAATATTGTCTAGATTCTGAATTTGTTCCATTTCCTCTCCATACTGCCGCATTTTTTTTATCGACAAATTTTCTATGATCCTTGATAAAATGAAAATGTCTAATCTTATTTAATTTCATTATAATTGCGTTTTCACTATCTACAATTGGTCTACTTTTAACAACGCAAGGTATCATTGGTCTTTTGTTGATATCTCCAAACATAAAGTCCAATTTTTTATCAGATTGAAAGAATGAAAAAAATCTATATAAATCTAAAAAGTATGTAGTGTGTTTTCTAGTTGGAGAACTATGTGTTCGAGAAAGTATATAATCTTTGATATTTTTAAGTTGCCTATTCCGTAATTGTTTAAGAGTAAGCGCGTCTGGTGAGACAGTAAATTGATTTCTTTCTTTATGATAGTAGTTGACACGTGTTAAGATATATTGTCGATCATATTGATTTAACTTATTTAATTCAGATTGAAGTTTTAGGCGATAGAATATTCTTGGAACTAAAAGTAGAATGATATTTTTTAAGTAATAAAAAGATTTAACATTTTTATATTTGAATTTCTTCATTGGTCTCAAATTATTTATCAGCAATCTTATAAGCTATTTTTTTTTAAATTAAGACAATATAGCTATGGATATAAAAAAATTAACTGTTGGCATTGAAGAAGAATATCAGGTTATTGATCCTGATACAGGAGAATTAACGTCATATATTGCTGAATCTCTAGAACGAGATGCTGTTCTCTTTAAAGATAGTATGGTGCCTGAATTTCTGAAATCACAACTAGAAGTTACTAGTAAGGTTTGTAAAAATATTAAACAAGCTAAAAAAGAAGTGATTCGTTTAAGAAGATTTGCTTCTAAATATGCACAAAAAAATAATTGTACTATTATTGCTGCTGGAACCCATCCCTATTCTCGATGGGAAGATCAAGTAAGAACAGACAAAGAACGATATCACGGTCTGTATGACTCCATGCAGTTTGTTGCAAAGAGATTATTAATATTTGGTATGCATATTCATATTGGCATTCCTGATCGAGATTTAAGAATAGATGTGATGAATCAGATGAGATATTTTGTGCCACATATTTTAAGTCTATCTACTTCATCTCCATTTTGGCAAGGCGAAGATACTGGATTTAAATCATATCGAGGCATTGTATTTGAAGATTTGCCTAGAACTGGTATTCCAGAAAAATTTGATTCAGCCAAATCGTATGACAAGTTTGTTGAGCAGCTTACTGAAACAAAGTGCATAGATACACCATCAAAAATTTGGTGGGACATAAGACCTCATCATAAATTTCCAACAGTAGAATTTAGAATGTGTGATTCTACTACAAAAGTAGATGAAGTCATTGCTATTGCTGCATTGATTCATGCGCTTGTTGCAACAATGATACATAATCGTGAACGTAATATTAGTTGGAGAGATTATAGAAATTCGTTTATCTCAGAGAATAAATGGCGTTCTATGCGCCATGGAATTAATGGCAAGTTAATTGATTTGGGATTAACAAAAGAATTAGATACAAAAGAACTCATTAAAGAAATGATTGAATTGGTAGATGAAGCTGCAGAGACCTTGGGTACACAAGAAGAAATTGCTTATATACATACTATGTTAAAAAAAGGCACAAGTGCTGATCGACAACTAGCATTATATAAGAAAACCGGTGATTTAAAGAAAGTAGTCCAAATGCTTTCCAAAGAAACCCTTGAACATTGTTAATAGATGGGATCTTCAAGTGCGCAATGCATCGTTTTATTAAGTGGAGGATTAGATTCTACAACCGTTCTTGCAATTGCCAATCAAACCTTTACCATTCATGCATTATCATTTGACTATGGTCAACGACACAAATTTGAATTAGAATCAGCACAAAACATTGCTACCCATTTTCATGTGCATAATCATAAAATCATTACTATTGATCTTGCACAATTCGGACAATCAGCTCTTACTGATGATATTGAAGTACCAAAAAATGCAAATATCGAAGAAGGAATTCCTATTACATATGTTCCAGCACGCAATACTATATTTTTATCCTACGCATTAGCGTATGCAGAAGTAAATGAAATTTATGATATTTTTATTGGTGTTAATGCGCTTGATTATAGTGGATATCCTGATTGTAGACCTGAATATATTGAATCGTTTGAGCGTATGGCGAATTTGGCAACAAAATTTACCCAAAAAGATAAAAAAATTACGATTCACACCCCATTAATTGATCTAAAAAAATCTGAAATTATTTTAAAAGGCAATCAATTAGGAATTGATTATGGTATTACCCATTCATGTTATGATCCATCCAATGCAGGTGCTTGTGGATTATGTGATGCATGTGTATTGCGTAAGAAAGGATTTGAAGAAGCAAATATAACTGACCCAACGACTTATCAATGAGTTATGCAATCAAAGAAATATACTTTACAATCCAAGGAGAAGGATTTCATACAGGAAAAGATGCAGTCTTTTGCCGTTTTTCTGGATGCAATCTTTGGTCAGGATTAGAAAAAGATCGATCAAACGCAGTTTGTAATTTTTGTGATACAGATTTTTTTGGTACGGATGGAGAAAATGGTGGAAAATATTCATCACATCATGATCTTATTAATCAAATTGAAATGTGTTGGCCAAAGAAAAAGAAAAATAAGTACGTTGTTTTTACTGGAGGGGAACCATTGCTTCAATTAGATCAACAATTAATTGACGAATTACATAATCATAATTTTGAGATTGCTATTGAAACAAATGGTACGATTCTTCCTCCTAACAATATTGATTGGGTTTGTGTGAGTCCTAAAAAGAATGCTGATTTAATATTAAAGAGTGGTGATGAACTCAAATTGGTTTATCCCCAGAAAAATTTTAATCCCAAACAATTTGAATCATTAGATTTCACTTATTTTAGTATTCAACCAATGGATGGAAAACAATTACAAAACAATATTTTGAAATGCGTATCTTATTGTATGGAAAATCCACTGTGGCGATTAAGTCTCCAAACACACAAAATTATTGGAGTGAAGTAAGATGTTTGAATTAACAAGAAAATATGAATTTCATGCTGCGCGTAAGTTAACAAGCTTACCAGAGAGTCATCCTTGTAGTAAAATGCATGGACATACTTTTTCAGTGATAGTCAAAATAAGTGGTAATTTAGATGAATCAAAAGGCTGGGTAATGGATTTTTCTGATATAGATGATATATATCATACAAATGTTCAATCACTCCTTGATCATAAATATTTAAATGATATAGATACTTTATCAAATCCTACAACAGAACATATTGTGGTTTGGATATGGGATAAGTTATTACCTGATTTGAATGGATTAACAGAAGTAACTGTGAGTGAAAGTAACGACTCTTCGTGTACATATAAGGGAAATAATTAATGCCAAAAGCACAAGGAAAAAAATTCACATTTGATACGGTTGATAAAATTAGACCAGACTATCTTGAAACGTTTAATTTTGATAGCAAAGATCAATATATCATTACTAAAACTAAGGAATTTAGCGCTGTTTGTCCTTTTAGTGGTTTACCAGATTTGGCAAAAGTAATTATTGAATATTATCCAGATGGCGGAAAGTGTGTTGAACTGAAATCATTAAAATATTATTTCATTAGTTTTAGAAATGTAGGAATTTATCAAGAAGCTGTGACCCAAAAAATTTATTCTGATTTAAAAAATGTTCTTAATACTCAAAGACTTAAAGTAACTTCTGTGTATAATACAAGAGGAGGATTTGATACCACTTGTATAGAAGGAGATTTAGAAAAATAATGAATAAAAAATCATTTCTAAAAATTTGTTTAGTTGCTGGAATAACAGCTTTTGTTGCTAATGATATCATGTATTATACAGACAAGTTTGGTGAACAAACGTTTTGGGAACATATTATTATTGCGGTTGCTATTTTTGTTACAACAGTGAATACATTGTTTTTATATTGGAGAGAATAATGAATTATTTAGAAAAATTATACAGAGCGATTCTTCTTGATTCAGAGTTGTACGAAGAAGTTGAAGCAGATAAAAGTCTAACAAGACAAGCGTTGTTAACCGTTGCATTGGTTGCTATTATTGAAGGTGTTTTTTATCTGGGGGCTCAAGATCAAGGATTAGTTATTGGGTTATCACAATCAATCCTTGGGAGTGTTACTCGATGGATTTTATGGGCATTTTTTATTGCATTTGTCGGAACAAGAATTTTACCTGAACCTGAAACAGAATCCAATACAGGTGAATTGCTTCGTACATTAGGGTTTGCATATGCTCCAGGTGTATTTTATGTATTTGCATCCTTGCCTATTATTGGATTCATTGTTCAATTATTGGTTCCATTATGGCAATTAGCTGCTATGGTAGTTGCAGTAAGGCAAGCATTAGATTTTAGTTCTACTACACGTGCTATTGGTGTATGTATTGTAGCATTTTTCCTCATGGTATTAACACTGGTACTATTTATAATGTTCACTTCTTTCTTTCTTGCAGTTGCATCGAACGCTGTTCCAATGGAGACCCCTTTAATAGGTGCTTAATTTTTACACTTTAAAGTATGGAATAATTTTTTTACCTTTTTGTTCTATAGGAGTTTAATTATATATGAAAAGTAAAATTTTAGCTATAACAATCTTATTATTAGTCGGATGTGATTCATCCAGTACAATTAATCCTTATAATACTGATAGCGGTAATGATAATTCAGGATCTGGTGGTTCAGGAGGTGGAGGGGATACTAACCTACCTGTGGGATTCACAAAATTTATAGATACACATACTGATGTTTATATTTCAGGAAATTATGTTGTTGTTGAAACAGCTGGAATTCCTAATCACACTAGTCCATATTGGGGAGCTGGACATACTAATTATGAAACTCCACATTCAGGGATGAATGTAAATCCTAATATAATTTCCGCACAAAACTTTAAATTTTATATTCCCCTTAATCCAACAGTAGCTAATACAGTTGCTAGCACTCCATTAGGGGCAATAGGAGTATCTTTAAGCGGTGTACCATTTTATAATCAATATGCTGGTCCAAATAATCAACCATTGGCTCAAGAAACTGGATCTTTTGATGCATACTATGGACATCCACAACAAACAGGACAATATCATTATCACTGGGAGCCACTATACTTAACATTTGCTGATAATTCTATATTAATAGGATATTCACTAGATGGTTTTCCTGTTTATGGACCAACTAACCAAACTGATGGAAATTATCCAACTGATTTAGATGACATCAATGGACATACTCATATTACCAATGAATATCCAAATGGCACTTACCATTATCATGCTACTTCAACAGTCCCTTATTTGATTGGTGGATATAAAGGAACCGTAGGTGCAGCAAGTGGCGGTGGATACTTTACAAACTAAGTTCGTACTCTTCTTTTCCTATACAATATTTCTATTCTCTTGTACAGAAGTTCTTATTGTCCAAGACTCTGATTTAATCGATGGAATGACAGTACAAAAATTTGTGAGAGAAAATCAATATGATGGCATTATTAAAATCTATTATCCTGATAATCAATTACAATCAATGAGAAAATATTCCAATGGAAAAAAATATGGAAAACATGAAGGATGGTGGCCTAATGGAAATAAACGCTATACATATTATTTTAATAAAGACCAAAGTGTCGGCCAACATCTTCAATGGCATTCCAATGGCCAGTTGTTTGTTATAAAAAATTTTGAAAATGGTCTAGAAAGCGGAGAACAAAAAGCATGGGATCAGAATGGAGATTTGATGTATAAATATATCTATTATGATGGAAGGAAATATGGTATCCAAGGATCTGTTGTATGTAATGGTATGAATGAGTTGGCGGAACAAAATTGATTCATTTACAAAATTATACTGATGATTTTTTTTCATTTCTTCTAGAATCAAATAATGTGAATAAACCAGAGGTAGGATCACTAGACGAAGAAAAACTTCAATTACTGATTGATCAAGCAAATTATTGTAAAATAGTATTCTATAATAATGATCCTGCAGGATTCCTCCTGTGTTTGCCAGAAAAGATTGACTATGATAGTATGAACTATGAATGGATCTCTGAACGATACAGCAATTTTATGTATATTGATCGTATTTCAGTTATGCAAAAATTTCAGAATAAACAATTAGGAACTGCACTTTATGATGATTTGATACAATGTTCAAAAGAAGAGAACTATGATATGATTTTATGTGAAGTGAATATCTATCCACCAAATCCAGGATCTATAAGATTTCATAAAAGATTTGATTTTATTGAATGCGGTTCGCAATTTACAGAGGGCGGAAAAAAGCAAGTCCAATTTTTTTTTAGAGAATTATAATTAACATTGAAAGGATATTAATGAACAATTTTTGGCACGATTTACTTTTCCCATTGTTTTTCTTTACAGTTTTTGTTGCTGCGCATATTGGACTGTATATAATGATATTTAAGGGAGATAAATCAAAGTGAATAAAAAAAAGAGACTCGTAAAAAGAAAACATCGTAAAGCTCGTTTACGACTCAAAGCGAAAAAATTAGAGCTCCTAAAAAATAAAAAACCTTCTGTTGAGAAAGTGAAAGCTCCAAAAGCTCCTTCTAAAAAAGCAGCGCCTAAGAAAGTAGCATCCAAAAAGAAGGCTACTAAGAAAAAGAAGGAAAAATCTTAATTATAAATGCGTAATTCAAATACCACATTGGGGGTATTTGTTGTTTGTCTCAAAGTATTATGGAGACATAAACGATACCTTTATCTATTAACATTTTCACTGTTTTTCCCACTTTATTTACTCATTAATCGATTATTTTTATTTCTTGATTATCTTGTAGTGCCAGAATTTGAAGATACAAAGATTCAAAATCCTATCTTCATTATAGGGTTCAATCGTAGTGGTACTACATTTTTTCACCAATTCTTATCTCAGTCGAGACAATTTACATCATCTACTGCGTGGGATATGGTGTCCCCATCTATCTTGTTAAGAAAATTGATTGCATTTTTCCCAGCATTATTATCAATGATGAACTTTGATCGAATTGAAAAAAAAGATAAAGGACATGAAGTAAAACTAACTGAAATTGAAGAAGATGAAATGCTGTTTTTTTTACACAAACTAGATTCTAAATGGGTTACAAATAATTTAATTCCGTGGATGCAATATGATGTTCAATTCAAACGCTTTGCACATAATTTAGGCAGAGAGAATTCAGACAATGCTGGACGTAATCTTAATTCATTCTTTTTCTATAGAGAGTTTTGCAAAAGACAAATGTTCTTACAGAAGAATAAACCAATATTATCTAAAGCAAATCCTTTCGTATTTCGATTAGATTCCTTGATGAAAACATTTCCTGATGCAAAGATTGTATTTATTGTTCGAGATCCATTAGAAACAATTCCGTCTTATTTTTCAATGCAAGAAAAAATGAAATATGGAAATACAATGACTAAACAAGAACTCAAATTTTATCGAGAAGAAACATATAAAGAAATTATTGATTGGTACAAAGAAACAGAAATTGCACAAGATAAGTTAAAATCAAAGAATTTTGTTGTTTTTACCTATCAAGATTTAACAGAGAATTTAGAAAAAACAATAAAACAATTTTTCACATTTTCTAATCAAAAAATGACCAAAAAATTTGAACAAATTCTTAAAAAAACTATTTCAAAAAAGTATGTTAAAAAACATCAAAATAAAACAGTCTCTGATTTTGGTTTAAGTGATAAAAGAATTAGAAGAGATTTTGATTTTGTATATGAGAAATACTTTAACTAATTTTATTCTCTTACGTAATGAAAAAAAATATTTTACTTATAGTTGCCTTAATAGTCATTGGAATTCTAGGAAGAATTATTCCTCATCCACCAAACTTTACTCCAATCATTGCCATTGCACTATTGGCATCACATGTATTTAAAAATAAATGGATTGTTATCTTAACCCCTTTAATGGCGATGTGGATTAGCGATTTAGTGATTAATAATTATCTATATGCAGGATACTATGATAGTCTTTTAATCTTCTCTTCTAGTTTTTTATGGGTATATGGTCCAATCATATGTATAGCATTATTAGGAACAGTATTAATCAAAAAAGTGAAAATATCGAACATCGCTTTATCTAGTATAAGCGGATCACTGATTTTCTTTTTAGTAACAAATTTTGGCGTATGGATTTCAGGAACAATGTTTCCTAAATCATTATTTGGTTTAATCGAATGTTATACATTCGCACTTCCATTTTTTGGTAATGCGTTAGTAGGAGACTTGGTTTATTGCACCATTTTATTTACTAGCTATAGTTTAGCATTTTCCGGAGGTATAGTATTGCACAAAGGAAAGAATCTGAGCTAAAAGTCTATAATTTTAAATTTTAAATTTAATTGGCATTACACAAATAACTCTTTATATTGCCCCGATTATTATTTTAATTATTAACTAAAAGAGAGAAATATGAGTGACAGAGAAAAAGGTACTGTAAAGTTCTTTAATGAAAAAAAAGGTTATGGTTTCATCACTAAAGAAGATGGAAACGACGTTTTTGTTCATTTCACTAGCATCGAATCAGATGATGATTTTAAGACTCTTAAACAAGACCAAGCGGTTGAGTTTGAAATAGAGTCAGATGATAGAGGAGACAAAGCAGTCAAAGTAACAGCTGGTTAGTTAATAATTACATAGTATATTTTTAAAGCTTAAGAAGGGGAATGCCTCAGTAGCTCAATGGTAGAGCAGTGGCCTCTTAAGCCATTGGTTCAAGGTTCGAGTCCTTGCTGGGGTACTACTTAAAATGAACCTTAAAAATAAAAACATAATTATTACAGGTGGAGCCGATGGGATTGGCAAAGCACTTGCAGAACGATTTCTAAACGAATCTCCCAATTCTATACATCTTATAGATATTAACCCTAATGTGTTTCATGTAGCTGAATCCATTGGAGGCAAAGGGTATCTTGTCGATGTTGCAAATTCAGAGCAATTTACTCTTACGTTGAATGAGATTATCAAAGAAGTTCATTCAGTAGATTTATTTTGTTCAAATGCAGGAATACAAGGACATGGGACCTTAGATGCTAGTGATGATACTTGGGACAGCAATTGGCAAATTAATGTAATGTCCCATATCTATGCAGCTAGAGTTTTAATTCCTCATATGGCGGAAAATCAAGATGGATATTTTCTTGTAACAGTGTCTGCAGCTGGTTTATTAAATATGCCTGGAGCAATGCCTTATGCTACCACTAAACATGCAGCATTGGGTTTGGCTGAAAACTTAGCGATTACGTATGGGAATCAAGGAATTAAAGTTTCTGTACTATGCCCTCAATTGGTAGATACCAATATGTTAAAAACTTCAAAACTTCCATCAGATGATCATCCATTAATGAAAGATGGAATATTAAGTGCAGAACAAGTTGCAGATGATACAGTGCAAGGAATCAAAAAAGAAGAATTCTTAATTCTACCCCATCAGCATGTTTTGCGTTATATACAAGGAAAAACGCAAGATTATGATCGATGGATTGCTGGATCAAGAAAATTGGTTTTAAAATGAAAAGTCCAAAAAATAGTATAATGAGATGGCTTGTATTTTTAAGGTTTTTCTTTCCAGAATTGAGTAAAACCGTTCAAATACTATTTTTACTACAGCTAGTATTATTTTTTGGCAGCATTTATTTGATATTTTCACATTTGAATCTTGATCCATCTAGACCTGAGTTTATAGCATATTTTAGTTTGGTCGCACTTGTGTGTTGTATGGGTATGAATTATATTCAATCAAACTCTTTTAAAATATAAAAGGATAGATATGAGACATTTAGTATTAATCATTGCACTTTTTCTAACAATCTCTTTTGCACAAGATAAAGTTATATCTGAAAGTTATGCCATCGAAGGAATGATGTGCGGTATGGGATGTGTAACAAAAGTAACAAAAGCAGTGCAAGATTTAGATGGTTTTGAAGCTGTTAATTTTGATTTTGATATAGAAAGAAAAGTAGATTACGCTATTGTGACTTTTGATAATGAAGTATTATCTCGTAAAGAAGTGGTTGCTGCTATTCATAGTGTCAGTGAAGGTGCGTATCAAGTCAAAGAAGTTAGCGAAGCCTGTTGCAAAGATTTTTGTGAACATTCGAGTGCTGAAGAAAAAATTTAATTCTTTAATTTTTTAATATCTGCAATCAAATAACCAACATCTATTGATGATGTTCCATTATAGATTCCTCTGATTTTCCCATTTTGATCTACAAGAATAACATTTTCAGTATGGATTAATTCAGATTGATCATGATTATCTACTGCTGCAATGGCAAAATAACCCAATTGAGCCATTTTTGTGATATCTTCAATTGATCCACGCAATAAGAACCACTTTTTGGAATCGATATGATAGATTTCAGCATATTTTTTTAATCGTGCAACTGTATCATTTGTTGGATCAACGCTATGCGATAAAATTAGTATGTTATCATCATCTTGAAAGGCTTTTTGTACCAATTGTAAATTTTTTGTTAAATCAATGCAGATAGATGGACAAGAGGTAAAGAAAAAATCAACCACATAAATTTTTCCTGCAACTGTCTCTTGTGTAACAAGAATGCTATCTTGATTAATAAAGGAAAAATCAGGGATAGTATGTTCCGTTTTCCCTACAAGCGAAGGATGCACTAATGTTGGTCTCAAATCTGCAGGAGTAAAAATAGGAAGTTCAAATTCTTCTTCTTGAGGTATGGAAGTATACCATACACCAATCAGAATGATAATAATTATTAACAGAATTGATTTACTTTTCATCTTACTCACTTAAATTAAGGCTATTATGATTAGTTGGAAATGTAAACATACTTGGAAAAAATCTGCACAAAATACTGCATGGTGTCTTTTGGGATGCTCAATAGGAGATTTTGGAACGATTTTTTACTTCCAAAACAATCCAAGTGATATTTTTAATACAACAACATCAATTATGACGCTTGCTATTATTAATGGATTGATTACAAGTGTTGCGTTAGAAACATTTATTTTAAGTAGGCAAATGAATTTTAGTGAAGCACTTAAAACGGCTCTCGGAATGTCTTTTATATCAATGATTGCTATGGAAATAGCCATGAATGTTACTGATGTAATCTTAACAGGTGGCGCTACATTAACTTGGTGGGTTATTCCTATTATGTTGTTAGTAGGTTTTCTTACTCCATGGCCTTATAACTATTGGAGATTAAAAAAATATAATGAAAGTTGTCATTAAGAATGAGAATTGATTTATCTAATAAAACCATTTTAGTGACGGGAGCAAATAGTGGCATTGGAAACGCAATTGCACAAGAATTACTCAATGCTGGAGCAAAAGTAGCCCTTCATTTTAATTCTAATTCTGATGGTGCTTCCAAATTAAAAGAACAATTTTCAGATCAATGTGAATTATTTCAAGCAGATTTTAATAATGTTGATGAAACAATCAAACTTTTTGAGGATGTTTTATCTTGGGGAGACACATTAGACGTTCTCATTAATAATGCAGGTACTGCTATAATGAATTCTGTCAATCTGGATGATGAAACCTGGATTAAAAATTGGAATACAATCATGAATATTAATTTGCTTGCAGCAGGAGTGTTATCTAAAAAAGCCTTAGAACATTTTAAAACAAAAAATGGTGGACGTATTATTAACATTGCTTCTCGTGCTGCATTTAGGGGAGATACTCCAGATTATTTAGCATATGCAGCTTCCAAAGCAGGGATGGTTGCTCTTGTACGTTCCATTGCAAGAGGATTTGGTAAAGATGGGATTACTGCATTTTCTATTGCACCAGGATTTACTCGTACGGCAATGGCACAAAAATCTATTGATAAATATGGAGAAGATTTTGTTATCAAAGATATTGCATTAAATGAACTTACTGAACCAAAAGATATTGCGCCTATTGTTACTCTAATTTGTAGTGGAAAATTTGATCATGGAACAGGTTCTAATATTGACATTAATGCTGGTAGTTATGTAAGATAATACTATGGGGACATTATTTAGAAAAGTTGCAGGATTTATTTTCTTTTTTTCAAAAAAAATAAAACATTTTTTATGGAAAAGAATTTATGATCGTCTAGCCAACACCTATGAATATTTTGATTGGGCCTTTATGAATTATGGGTTTGATTATGATGACAAAAGCAACGAACCTCCTTTAGGCGATAAAGACGAAGAATATCGATACTGTATTCAATTGTATCATCATACCGTTGAGAAATTAGCTGTGCAAGATAAAACTGTATTAGAAGTTGGATGTGGACGAGGAGGAGGCACTTCTTATATTGCGCGTTATCTAAACCCAAAAAAGATTACTGGAATTGATTATTCGAAAAATGCTATCACATTATGTAACAGAATTCATAATGAGCACAATCTAGAATTTGTTGAAGGTGATGCATCAGATTTACCAATGGAAGATGATAGTCAAGATATCGTTATTAATGTTGAATCATCGCATTGTTATCCTTCTATTCCCCAATTTCTATCCGAAGTCAAACGTGTCTTGAAACCTGGAGGCTTATTTGCTTGGACCGATGTATGTCCTACACAAGCGGCTGATGATTATGAAAAAGCATTCAATGCATGTGGAATGAAAACCATTGATCGTTATCAAATCACAGATAATGTTCTAAGAGCACTTGATGCAGATAAAATTAATGAAGTGAAAAATGACATTATCCATAAAAGTACTCCTTTTTATTTAAAGGGAATTATCAAGGATTTCTCGGGACTGAAAGATACTGCCATCTATAATACATTAAAGAATGGAAGAACGAAGTATTATTTCCGAATTTTACAAAATGGATAATCAAACTCCATTCGAATACACTCCATTCGAACTATTTGGAGATATACACTTAATCACACTAGGAATCATCTTAAGTGTGTCTTTAATTTTTTCCTTTACTGCACGAAAATATTATGATAAAAATACGTTTGCTGGTTTTGAAAAAATACTAGGCTATCTTTTAATCATCACAGAGCTTATTAAACCATTTTTCTTGGTTGAATTTGGAGATTATCATTTTACAAATACAGTTCCCCTTCATTTATGTCATATTACTTCTTATGCAACAGGACTATTTTTATTAACAAGAGACACAAGATTTTTTGATTTTGCATATTTTTGGGGAATGGGTGGTGGTACCATGGCACTTCTTACACCTGATGTAGAATTTACATTTCCACATATTGATTTTATTTCTCTCTTTTCTTCTCATGGTCTTGTGTTTTTTACTATTATTTATATTCTTGTAGTCATTAGACAATATGTGACGTTTTCTTCATTAATTAATGCAGTGAAATATGCATTAATGGCATTACCTTTTGTCTATGTATTAAACCTAATTATTGGAGGAGAAGAAGGATATAAAGCAAATCTATGGTATTTAATGGAACGATCTGAAGGAGCTTCGTTGATGGATTTCTTTCCCGTCTTTTTTCAAAACCCTCCATTTCATATGCTAATTGTTATTCCACTTTCTATTGTCATATTTTTGTTTTTATATCTTCCATTCTACCTTTTTGAGAAAAAATGAGTAAAGTATTTCAACATTATCAATCTTTTTTACGTGCTACTGAGCAAGCAGCCATTGCCGCTGCGCACTTGAGAGGATGCGGTGATGGAAAAATAGCTGATAAAGCTGCAACAGAAGCCATGCGATCTGTCTTAAACCAAGAACCTGTGCATACCAGGGTGGTAATTGGTGAAGGAGAACGTGATGATGCGCCCATGTTATTTATTGGAGAAGAATTAGGAGACACAACAAGCGATATGAAGATTGATATTGCTGTTGATCCATTGGAATGCACAAATCATTGTGCGCATGATTTGCCAGATGCGATTTCAGTCCTTGCTGCAGCCCCCAAAGGCTCATTAATGGGAGCACCCGATACCTATATGAACAAGCTTTGTGGAAATAAAGCATTAAAAGGACATGTAAGTCTTACACAAAGTGTATCAGAAAATTTATCTGCTACTGCACAAGCATTAAACAAGGATATTCATGATTTACAGGTGATTGTTTTGGATAGAGATCGTCACCAAGATTTAATTGCTGATATCCATTCTGCTGGAGCCAACACGGTGTTAATTAAAGATGGAGATGTTGCTGGTGGATTAAGAGCTGTAGAGGGTGAAGTAGATTTATTATATGGCATTGGTGCAGCTCCAGAAGGAGTTATTACAGCTACTGCTGTGAAGGCATTAGATGGATTTTTTGAAGGACAGCTCCATTTTTATGATGCTGAATTTGAACAAAGAGCTTCTCAAATGTTAGGAGATGATATTCATAAGATTTGGTCTGCAGATGAATTATGTACTTCACAAGATGCATTCTTTGTAGCAAGTGGTATTTGTAGTGGATGGCTTCCTGGTGTTAAATTCCACGATAACAAAGCAATCGTTTCATCTAGAGTAATTTTTGGGGAAACAGGAGAAAGTAAACTCATAACCAATGAATATGATTTATAGGAGAATAGATGTCTGAACTACATACAGTTGCACAACAGATGGTGCAAAAAGGTAAGGGAATACTAGCCGCAGATGAAAGTACAGGAACTTGTACCAAGCGGTTTGAAGGGATTGGAGTAGAATCCACCGCATATTCTAGAAATTTTTATCGTAGTACACTTTTTACTGCACCAGGATTAGAACATTATATTAGTGGTGTTATTTTATTTGATGAAACATTTAGACAACCAATTATTGGAAGCGATATGCTGATTCCAGAATACCTACAATCCAAAGATATTTTACCCGGGATTAAGGTAGATACAGGCGCTCATCCATTGGAAGAAGGTTCCAATGAGAAAAATACAACTGGATTAGATGGATTAGGCGATCGATTACAAGAATATCATAGTCTCGGTGCACGTTTTGCAAAATGGAGATCTGTAATTACCATCGGAGATAATATGCCATCTGACAAATGCATTCTTGCGAATGCAAATGGTCTTGCTCAATATGCATTGTTGTGTCAACAGCATCATTTAGTCCCAATTGTTGAACCAGAAGTGCTAATGGATGGAACCCATACTATCGATACTTCTTTTGATGTGACATCTAAAACACTGGATGTAGTATTTCACCAATTAACAGAGCACCAAGTTGATTTGAAAGGAATAGTGCTAAAACCAAACATGATATTATCTGGTTATAATTGTCAACATCAAGCCAATGTTGAAGAAGTCGCCCAACGTACGTTAGAATGCCTTACCAACCATGTGCCAAATGATGTCCCAGGGATTGCATTTCTTTCTGGCGGGCAATCAGATGAAGATGCAACGCTTCATTTAAATGCAATGAATAAAAGTGAGACAAATTGGAATCTTACTTTTTCTTATGGAAGAGCTTTGCAACAACCTGCATTAAAAACATGGGCTGGAAAAGAAGAAAATGCACACGCTACACAAGCTGCACTTCTTGAACGAGCAAAAGCAAACAGTTCAGCCACTATATGAAGAAAATTATTGTAATATTATTTTTTGGATTATTAATAGCTCAAAATAATGAAATAAACAGCTTATCAGAACATCTCAAACCATTTGAACGTTATCTTGGAAAGACTTTTAAAGGTGAATTTGCAACTTCAACAAAAGAAAAACCTGTTTTTGATGTATCCCATTGGGAAAGAGCATTAAATGGAAGGGCAATTAGAATCATGCACTCAGTTAATGATGGAGAATATGGTGGAGAATCAATCATAACTTGGGATGTAAAAAAGAATAGTTTAGTATCATCATATTTTACAACTGCTGGTTTCACTACCAATGCCGTATTACATTTCGAGGACGATAAGTTGATTAGTATTGAGGAAGTTGTTGGAAACAAAAATGGCATTACTAAAGTCAAAGCAATTATTGAACTTTTACCTAATGGAGATTTGCATAATTCTTCAAAATATCTTGTGAATGGTACTTGGGTTGATGGTCATAAAATCTATTATAAGGAAGATTCTAAAGCTAAAGTAATATTTAGATAATTAATAACATGAAAAAA
>Ga0209034_10000540_pt1 | contig 18959 bp, 15 predicted proteins | sample MarorgKNORR_S2LV_2_FD_188219 | JGI IMG/M metagenome (GOLD analysis project Ga0209034, IMG submission 188219) | Marine microbial communities from the Southern Atlantic Ocean, analyzing organic carbon cycling - 250m_A/KNORR_S2/LV (SPAdes) (version 2) | ecosystem: Environmental > Aquatic > Marine...
CTGGGTTAGGACTCTATATTCGGCAAGTTTTTATCTCAATCGAAATGTTCCTTGAATTTATTTAAGAGCATATTAAGTTTTTCTTGGGCTTTACCATGCCCCTGATCCGCTGCAAGGCGGTACCACCTTATCGCTTCGTTATAATCCTGTGGAACCCCCTCCCCATTTTCAAATCTCATTCCCAAACCGAAATGAATTTGCGCCTCTGCTTTTTTAGTTGGGTTTAAAACGGGTTGTTCTTGTTCTATCTTTAGATTGATTTCGCTTGTTGTTGGTATTTTATTAGATTTTTCAGATTGAAATTTCTTTAGCTCTGGATTTTTTTCTTTTAAGCTTATAAATTCCTTTGAGGAATTGTAGGATTCACGTAAATTTTCCTTATTTTTATTTAAAAGCAAATTTAGCTTCTCTTGGGCTTTAGCAAGACCTTGATCTGACGCAAGTTGATACAAAGATAATGCTTTTTGAGTATCTCTTGGTACCCCTTTACCCGTTTCAAACATCCACCCTAAATTGGTTTGCGCCTTGCCATTTCCTTGATCCGCTGCAAGAGTCATCCATTTAATGGCCTTGCTATAATCTTTGTCCACTCCCTTCCCCTTACCATACATCAGGCCAAGGTTATACTGAGCTTTGGCAAGACCCTGTTCTGCTGCAAATTGAAACCATTTCTTTGCTTTGTTTAAATTTTTCTCAACTCCTTTTCCTTTTTCGTACATCACCCCCATATTGTATTGGGCATTGGCAAAACCTTTTTTTGCCAATGGAAGTATTAATTTAGCCGAAGTTCTATAATCCCCTTTGTTATAAGCGTCTATTGCTTTTTCATATTCAGCAACCCAAGCAATTGACGGGCCTGCTAAAAAAAACAAGATCAGACCCGTCAGAATAAATGTTAGTTTTTGTCTCTTCATTTTATCAACTTACAGGCTTAGCCTGGAACATGTAACCTAACCTATCTTTCAAAAATTATGTGTTTAGGTTTTCAGAAAGAATCTGCAAATCGATTTTTAGATCTCTTGTAAACTTTTCCCGTTGGAATTAAATATCTTTAACCATAAATTTTTAATCTATTATTGCCAATAAGGGTCCTAACTTTTTTACGATGATAGCAGTTTTACTAGCGCGGGCTAGCCGCAATGTTGCCACCATCGATAGTAAGAATGCTGCCCGTGGTTTTTTCTGCTAGGGCTAAGTTAAGGAACCCACGAGCTACATCGGTGTCATACACTTCCTGCTGCAATAAATTGGATTTAAAATACTCATCCGCTGAAAGACCTCGAGCAGCAGCACGTTCGGTCACAACCTCTTCCGAAAAAAGAGAAGTGCGAATACGATCCGCATTAATGGCATTGGAGCGTATACCATGTTCCCCATAATCTAACGCATACTGTTTGGTCAATGCCACCATAGCGGCTTTCGGAAGAGCGTAAGGACCAAAATTTTTCCCAGGATTGAAAGCTGCCTTGGACGCGTTGAACAACAACACGCCCCCCGTTTTCTGAATTTGAAAAAGACGCACCGCCTCGGAAGCTAGAACCTGATGCGCAAAAAAGTTTAACTCAAAACTCTGGCGCAATGTTTTCATATCCACTTTACCTATCTCACCTTGCAATGCGTTTCCTGCGTTCGATATTAAAAAATCAACCCCACCATAATCTTCAACCACTTCAGAAAACGATTGCCTTACTGCTTCTTCATCAACCACATTCAAAACTTGCACAGCGACACCCACTTGGAATTTTTTTCGAATCGAATCCCCTACTTCATGGAGTTTCTCTTCTGATAAATCCACCAAGTATAGGTTTGCACCATGTTCCGCAAATAGTTTAGCTGTTGCTAAACCGATACCCGAAGCTGCTCCAGTAATATAAGCCACTTTACCTTGCAATAATGGAGCTTTACTTTTCCCTAGCTTTGCCTGCTCAAGAGACCAGTACTCCATATCGAACAAATCATTGGACTTCAAAGGAACGTAGTTCCCTATCGAAAATGATTTATGAATGATATCCATTGTGTGTTGATAAATATCTGCAGAAATTTTTGTTTCTTTAACAGTTTTGCCTATGGTTAAAAGACCCAGTCCCACAACTAAGATCACTCTAGGCAAGGGATCCAATTCGGTTTTATCAACACCTTTAGCGGCTAAATTAGTTTTAAAATAATGGTGATAATTTTCAGAATAGTTTTCTAAAGCAGATGCAACTTCATCCCGCAAAACCTCGGGGTCTTGCCATTGTTTCAAGTTTAGTAAAAGTGGTTTTTGTTTCGTACGGATAACGTGGTCTGGTGTTGCGGTACCTACCTGCGACCAGGTTAAACATTCCTTACTGGAAGCAAATGCCTTGGCTTTCTCATCTTTTCTATGATGCACCACCCAGGATTTGGCTGTTTTACTGTTATATAAACCACGCAGCAATGGAGCTAGTGCATTGAACAGTTTTTTTTCACCCACATTTATTGTGGGTGCGTGTATCGGAGTAAATGCTTTAGGTTGATTTTTAGCAATATATTCCTCCGCTTTTGTGACTGCTTGAATATGTCGATCATAACTTTCTTTAGCAGTCGATCCAAAAGTGAACAAACCATGATTGATCAGCATCAGACCCTCAACTGTCTTATCTTTTTCGTAAACTTCAGCGGAAAGCTTTGCTAGCGCAAATCCTGGCATTATGTATGGAACAATACCAATGGTTTTCCCATAAATCTCCTGACATATTTTATCCGCATGCGGTTGATTGGCTATTACCAAGCTTGCATCCGCATGCGAATGATCAATAAATTTATGCGGCAAAAATGCATGTAGCAGGGTTTCTACGGAAGGATTTGGAGAAGAGGCATCCAGAAGGTGCGTCCGCTGTTCGTTGACCATATCTTCATCGGTCAAAGAATCCAACTCTCTCAGCTTGATAAGGTGATCCAACAAAACACCAGGAAGTCCGGGAGGCTCCAGAGTATCCAGATCCCATCCGCTTCCCTTGACATAGAGAACATCAACTTCTTCATTGACTTTATTGAGAGTCCGTGATTTGACAGACGTATTACCTCCTCCATGGAGCACAAGCGCAGAATCTGCTCCAATCAAACGTGACGTATAAACGCGTAGGGCTATGTCTTCATGAACATTCTTGTATTTTTCAATCGCCGCCTTAGCAGACGAATCTTTCCATTTATTTTCCATAATTATTTCCTAAAACTATCGCCTTCATTTGTTTGCATCGATGGACGTCAAACATCCCCTAATCATAAAGAATTATAGTTGGAATTAAGGGTTGAGGGAAAAGAATTTCGGCAAAAATAAAAAATCCTCCCCCCTAACTCTTTGTTTATCATAAATGTGCGGGGTGATCAAAAAATGGTCTTTGTGTTTTCTTAAATTCCTGATACAAAGCGTGCTGAATTGATACTATTTCTGTGTTAAGGTTCCCAAAATGCTTGCCCAAATACATGTAACATTCAAGGAAGGTGTTCTCGATCCACAGGGGAAAACAGTTCACCACGCACTAAACAATTTGGGCTACGATGAAGTAATGGATGTACACATTGGAAAGTATCTGGAAGTCAAACTTGACTCTGTTTCTGAGGAAGAAGCCGAAATACGAGTACGGGAAATGTGTGAACGGCTTTTGGCAAATACAGTTATTGAATCCTTCCATTTCAAACTGGTCTCCACTGAATAATATCTACTAATCGAATCGGTCAAACATGAAGTGTGGCATAGTTGTTTTTCCTGGATCAAATTGCGACCACGATTGCTACCACATTCTTAATAAGGTGTTGGGGCAGGAAACCCACTGGCTGTGGCATAAAGACGATGTCGACCTGAGTTCTTTTGATTTAGTGGTACTACCTGGTGGGTTTTCTTATGGAGACTACCTTCGTGCAGGGGCTATATCCCGTTTTTCTCCTATCATAAACTCCGTGATCCTTTTTGCAGAAAAAGGAGGAAAAGTCCTTGGAATTTGCAATGGTTTTCAAATTCTACTCGAATCCGGCCTCTTACCAGGTGCCTTGATACAAAACCATACGAGAAAATTTATTTGCAAAAATATATTTATCCGAGTCGAAACCATAAACACTCCATTCACCCAGGAGTGTAAAGACCAATCAGTGCTCCAAATCCCTATCGCACATCACCAAGGCAGCTATTATATTGACCCGAATTCTCTAAAAGATATGGAAGAACGAGGACAAATCCTCTTTCGTTATTGTGATGCAAAAGGTAAGGTCACTGCAGAAAGTAATCCCAATGGTTCTGTTAGCTCTGTTGCTGGGCTTTGTAATGAAAAGAAAAATGTGATGGGTATGATGCCGCATCCTGAGCGTTGTGCGGACCCATTGCTGGGAAATATAGACGGACAAAATATTTTTCAATCTTTACTCTCTCAAAGCTGAAAATAGAAATGCATAACGAACCTGAAATCTCTTCACAGCTTGTCAAAGACCACGGATTAACCAGCGACGAATATAAACGGATTCTTGATTTAATTGGTCGATCTCCCAATTTTACCGAGTTGGGTATTTTTTCTGTGATGTGGAGTGAGCATTGCAGTTACAAGAGCTCACGACCATTTCTAAAAAAATTGCCTACTGAAGGTCCTCGAGTTCTGCAAGGCCCTGGAGAAAATGCCGGGGTCATCGATATCGGTGACGGATTTGCAGTGGTGTTTAAAATTGAAAGCCATAATCATCCTTCTTTCATCGAGCCACATCAGGGTGCCGCAACTGGTGTAGGCGGAATCATGCGCGATATTTTCACTATGGGTGCCCGACCCATTGCCTTGATGGACTCGTTACGCTTTGGAGAACTGGATGATTCGCGTACAAGATTCTTACTTAACGGAGTTGTCGATGGCATTTCCAATTATGGAAACTGTACCGGTGTTCCGACGGTAGGCGGCGAAGTTTATTTTGACTCCTGCTACAACGGTAATATTCTCGTCAATGCCTTTTGTTTAGGACTAGCTAAATCAGACGGAATCTTTCTTGCCAAAGCCGGTGGTGCCGGTAATCTTATATTATACGTCGGCTCAAAAACAGGTCGTGATGGTATTCATGGTGCTAGCCTGCTTGCTTCTTCCGAGTTTGATGAAACCACAGAAGATAAAAGACCCACCGTACAGGTGGGCGATCCTTTTACCGAAAAACTATTAATCGAAGCTTGCCTTGAGATAATGGAATTTGACTGGGTGGTGGGTGTACAAGATATGGGGGCTGCAGGGCTTACCTCATCCTCATTTGAAATGGCTCACCGTTCAAAGGCAGGTGTTAGAATGGATTTATCAAAAGTCCCATTAAGAGAAAAAGGGATGACACCCTATGAAATCTTATTATCCGAATCACAAGAGAGGATGTTATTTGTAATTAAACCCGGGCATGAAGAAAAAGCCATCTCAATCCTTGAAAAATGGGGTCTCGATGCAGCAGTTATTGGTGAGGTTATTGAAGAACCTGAGGTTCATATCAATTTTGAAAGCAAAGAAGTAGTAAACCTGCCAACCTTCCCTGTTGTGGATGGAGCTTTGGACTTGAAACGTGATACACGGCCTCCCGATTATCTCGACCAGATAGGACAATTAAATTTAATAGAACTACCAGAGCCTAAACGAGGCGATAAAGCATTTATAAAACTACTTGCCTGCCCAAATATTGCTAGTAAAGAATGGGTCTATGAACAATATGATCATATGGTGCGCTTAAATACGTTAGTTTTACCAGGATCTGATGCGGCCGTTTTACGTATCAAAGACACAAAAAAAGCGGTAGCTATTTCAGTCGATTGTAATAGTCGCTTCTGCTATCTCGATCCCTATGAGGGTGCAGCGATAGCCGTAGCTGAGGGTTGCCGCAATGTTGTTTGTTCGGGAGCCACACCCATAGGTCTTACCAATTGTCTTAATTTTGGAAATCCTGAAAAACCTGAAATCATGTGGCAGTTTGAGCAGGCAGTTCAGGGAATCGGTGATGCCTGCCGTTATTTTGACATTCCTGTAGTCAGTGGAAACGTTAGCCTATATAATGAAACCAAAGGGCAAGCTATTTTTCCCACCCCCACCGTTGCAGTGGTGGGTCTGATTGAAGATCAGACGAAAACCATGACGCAGGGATTTAAAAAATCCGGGCATTGTATCGGGCTCATTGGCTTTACCATGGAAGAACTGGGAGGCAGTGAATACCTTAAAGTTTTATTTGATAAAAATGAGGGGAAGCCGCCCGTTCTTGATCGAAAGCAGGAGAAACATGTACAAAAATTCTGTTTGGAGCTCACACATAAAGAACTCATTCAATCCGCCCACGACTGTTCTGAAGGAGGCTTAGTAATTGCGGTGGCAGAATCCTGTTTTTCCTCTCCAGAAGAAACTTTAGGGGCAACGATAGAATTTGAATCCACGCTTCGAGGTGATGCTCTAATGTTCAGCGAATCACAATCTCGAATTGTTATTTCGTTTCCGGAAGAATTAAAAAATCAAATAGAAAAACTGGCTTTATCCTATTCCATGGACTTTTCAGTAATAGGAAAAACGGGGGGTTCCCAATTCACTGTAAATATCAATGGCCAGGAGTACATAAAGCAAGATATTGAAACAATAAAAGAAATCTGGAAAACTTCTTTAGGGCGCTATGTTGGACAAACTACATGAAGAATGCGGAGTAGTTGGGGTCTACGGTCACCCAGAAGCTGCTAACCTAGTTTACTTGGGACTCTATGCCCTGCAGCACCGTGGTCAGGAGAGTGCCGGCATTGTAGCCAGCACCCATTCAAAAATGCATTTGGAATTGGGAATGGGATTAGTCGCTGATATTTTTGACCCAGGCCGGCTTATGAAACTTCCTGGCCCTCTTGCTATTGGTCATAATCGCTATTCGACAGCAGGGAAAAGTGAATTGGTTAACGCACAACCCTGCATGATCAACTACGCAGAGGGGTCTCTGGCCCTAGCGCACAATGGAAATCTAGTCAATGCTCAAACTATCCGTAAAAGCTTAGCTAGCAAGGGAGCTATCTTTCAATCCACAAACGATAGTGAAGTCATCGTTCATTTGATGGCGCAGGCAAAAAGTGCAAGTTTTGTAGATCGTGCCGCCGAAGCCTTGCGCCAAGTAAGTGGCGCATACTCCCTAGTACTGATGACAGAAAATGAATTGCTGGCAGCACGCGATCCACGCGGGTTCAGACCTCTTTGCCTTGGCAAGTTAGAGGGCGCCTACATCGTCGCCTCAGAAACCTGTGTTATGGACCTTATAGAAGCAGAATTTATTCGCGAAATAGAACCTGGCGAATTAATACTTATAAATGAAAATGGACTACAATCCTTTTTTCCGTTTAAAAAAGAAGAAACCAAACACTGTGTGTTTGAACATATCTATTTCGCACGGCCCGATAGTTTTCTTTTTGGTGAGCATGTTTATATGGCACGTAAAGAAATGGGAAAAGCTATGGCGCAGGAAAGTCCGGCAGATGTCGATTTAGTTGTTCCCGTTCCCGACTCCGGGGTGGTTTCTGCAATGGGGTTTGCTGAAGAAAGTAACATACCTTTCGAGATGGGCTTGATCAGAAATCATTACGTCGGACGAACTTTTATAGAACCTCAATCACAAATTCGAAATTTTGGAGTCAAATTAAAACTGAATGCTGTGAAAAATCTTATTGAGGGGAAACGACTCGCTATCATTGACGATTCGATTGTCCGAGGAACAACAAGCCGTAAAATAGTTAAAATGCTCCTGGAATCGGGTGCCAAAGAGGTTCATCTTAGAATTTCTTCTCCTCCTATATTGCACTCGTGTTTTTACGGAATCGACACACCGAACAAAGAAGAATTAATTGCTCATACTAATACCCTTGAGGAAACGAGACAATATTTAGGCGCAAACTCACTGAGCTACTTAAGCATTAATAAAATGTTGGAAGTGTTGCAAAATGGTAAGAACAAATTCTGCTCAGCCTGCTTCGACGGCAACTACCCCGTACCTATAACTGACAGCATCGAAACCACGCAACAATTGGATTTATTCAAATGATAAAAAACAACTGATTAGTCCACTGATGGTTTTACAGGCTCGATTTTAACGGGAGTTTCCTGCAGAACCTTCCCTAAAGCTTTCACTTCCTTTTTGTAATCATTTAAGGATTGGTCGAATTTGGTTTGTGATTCCAAAACTTTTTTATAAAATCTTTGTATCTTTTCATAATCCGTTTTGCTTAGAGTCAGATTTCTTCTTTCTTTAGTTTGGGGCTCTACGTTTTTGAATTCAGTAGTGATGTTGTCAGAAATACCTGAGAGCTCTGGGAAAATTTTCTGCAAGGCTCCTTCCAGTGTGCGCTCCATGGCAATACTATCTTCGTAACCTACAATTACCCTCTTTAACTCTGGAATTTTTCCTGCATCGGCTTTCAAATATAAAGGCCTTACATATACCAAAGATTCTTCGATGGGAATTACAAGCAATGTTCCCTGAATGACGCTTGAACCGCGTTGATCCCACAATGATATCTGACGTGAAATTTCAGCATCCTGATTAATTCGGGCCACAATTTGGCTTGGACCATAAACCAGTTTCTGTTTAGGGAAGGTATAAACATCGAGCTTACCATAGTTCTCGCCGTCACTACGGGCAACCATCCACGCAGACAAATTGCTTTTTCCTCGAGGAGTAAAAGGAACCATAAGAATGTATTCTTCCTGCGCCTCTCCGGGAAGTTTCATGATCGTATAGTAAGGTTGCATGACGCGGCCGTCTATTTCAGGGATTTCCCATTGGTCTTCTTTGTTATAAAAAACCTGTGGCCGTTTCATATGGTAGGTAGCATAAATAAATGTTTGAATCGCAAATAAGTCAGATGGGTACCGAATATGGTCTTTCAGATCTTTTGGCATCTCGGATAAATCCTGAAATAAAACCGGAAAAATATTCTGATATGTTTTAATGATAGGATCAGATAAATCCGAAATATAAAAATTCATCGAGCCATCGTAAGCATCAATGGAAATTTTTACTGAATTTCGGACATAATTACCAAACCGTGGTATTTGCTGTGAGTAGGGATACCGGTTGCTAACCGTATAAGCATCATAAAGCCAAATCAAACGTCCTTTGGATATAGTGAGATAAGGGTCGTTGTCCAATCTCAAAAAAGGCACAACTTTTTGAACACGTTCCGTTATATTACGGTACATCAAAACACGACTTTCGTTTTCAATGTCATCTGAAAATAAAATTTTCAATGTTTTAAACCGTGCCGCAAGAACCATTTTCTTCAGAAAAGAACCTACCGCAAAACCGCCTTTACCCTCATAATTTTTATAAACATTTTTTTCACCTTCAGGATAATCAAACTCTTTTGTTCCCGTATTCACAAACACATGATCATTGGCCAATTCCCCAAAATATATTTCTGGTTGCACAACCTTAAGGTCCACATTGGATTGTGGAGGAATATCCTTAATAAACAATACTGGTAAACCCTCAGGAGTCACTTGGTTTACAGGGCTTAAGGAGGCACCATAACCATGGGTGAAAGTCAGATGCTCATTGATCCAGGTACGATTTGGTAGATTAGAAGATAATAATTCTCTTGGCGACAACAAAGTCTGGCGGTATTTTCCATTAATTCTATATCGATCATTATCAACAGACTGAAATTGATAATAAGTGCGTATTTCCTGTATCTGCCCCAATGTGTCGAGAAGTGGTTCCTGATCCCACAACCTAATATTTTCTATAGTGGCATCGTTATTGCGAATACTTTCAGCCGATAGCGATTCAGAACCTGAAAGACCATGAGTCTTTGTTTCACTCAGGCCATAACCACTTAAAGTCCCGGCGATAGTTCGCTCTATATAAAGTGCTTCTTTTATTAATTCGTTGGGATCGACTACAAACTTTTGCAATATTTTTGGATAAATGTTCCCTAAAAAAAACATCAGTGCTAGCGCCACCCCAGATAAAACTATTTTCTTCATTCCCGGTTTTACTAAACCGAAAAAGGAAAATGCAGCGCCCACCAATGATACAAATATCAAAATATATAAGACGGGAATTGATCCATAGTCATCTGAAAATCCAATTCCCGCAATCAGGGTATTGCCTTTTGTCAACAATTCATATCTTTGAAAATAAAACTCACATGCAAAAAGAAGGAAAAAACAACCTGCCAAGCCTGAAAGCGTCCTTCTAGCTTCTGGCAAAAGAACAACCCCTGTTGGGCTGATATAAACAAAACGTTTGAAAAAGTAAATTAATCCCACTCCAATAGAAACCACTATCATGGTTTCCCAGATAAAGGATTTAACCATTAACCAAAAAGGCAGTGTAAAAATATAAAATGAAATATCTTTCCCAAAAACAGGGTCAAATTGATTAAAAGAAGAGGCATTAAGATATTGGAGAACTATCTCCCACTGCTGTGCCATCACTAGACCAGTCATAAAAGCTAGAATCAATGGGGCCACTAAAATAAGCAACTTCAGGTTTTCCGCAATAATATCCAATAGAGGAAGTTCGCGTCGGACCTGTTCGGACAATAAAATAGGTAAATGGGATGTCTTTTTGAATAAACGACTCAAGAACCCATAAGTGATAGCAAAAAACAAAATACCAACCAGAATCCCCAAACCAAATTGGGAAATCAAAACTGTCCAAAGCACTGAGGCAATACCATGACTCTCGAACCACAACCAGTCGATGTAAAAGGAAACAATTTTATCCGCAAACATCGATCCAAGGAAGATGACCGAGCCAAATATGAACAACCATTTTTTTAAAGATCCCATGAACTATCCTTTAAGTGGTCTTCCATTTAATAGAACATCCCATAGATGGAATTTGCTTTATAGTAATATTTCTATTAGAAAGAATATTATCTATAGCCTGTTTCAGATCCCGCCGAGAGACTTTATCGGGCTTATCCCAGTTATCATCAATCCTCCCGCGGTAAAGCAGGGTTCTTTTAGTTCCATAAACATAAATATCAGGTGTGCAAACTGCATCATATTTTTTTGCAACCTCTTGCGATTCATCAAACAAATAAGGAAAGTTCATTTTCCATCCTTTTGAAACTCTATGCATACTCTCGAAAGAATCATCTGGATAATTAATGGCATCATTGCAATTGATACCGACAAACCTAACTCCTTGCCCTAAAAATTCTTGTTGCAAATCTATCAGTCGCTCAATAACCGCCTTTACATAAGGACAATGATTGCACATGAAAATAATTACAAGCACCTTATATGCTGCAAAACTTTTAAGGCAATATTCTTTCCCATCAACACCAGGCAATTCAAAATCAATCACAGCAGTTCCCAAAGGAACCATAGAAGAATGTAATAAGGCCATATTTAATCTTAAATTTAAGAGGGAGATTTACAGGTCATCCCTGTTACCCTGCAAGTATAACAGGCTGAATGGGCTAGCGGAAATGGCCTCATTGTTTGACTAATTGAATCACCCATTCGGGCTTTCGGATTATCTACTAAAATAGGACAAACATAAACTCCCTCGCCTGTTGCCATTCGAGATGTTGCGCATTGTAATTGAGTTATATCAAAATTTTCGAAACATTCTGCTGTTACAAACTCTTCTTTTGAATAATCCCTTTCATTTTTTGCGAGCTGCCCCAACAAAAAACCAGGAAGTATTTTTATTTGCGGCTGCTGCACACCGCTTTTCTGGAGAAATTTAATAAACTCCAATTCCATTGCAGAATCTTTTTCCTCCTCCCACGTCCGGGTTACTGTGAGTATGGGGGAAAAGCCTGCTTGCGCAAGAAAGGTGATCCCTTGAACAGCTTTATGATAGGCATTCTCACCCCTAATACTGTCATTTTTTTCTTGTTCAAAATGTTCCATACTAACTCGAAACTTTAAGGAATTTTTGCTTGCACTTTGAATTTCTCTGAGACGTCTTGCTTTTTCAAAGGTGATTTGCGTTCCATTAGTAAGGACATCAAGAGGGCCATAACTCAAAATAGCTTGAAGAATTTCAAAAATTTCCGGATTAATAAAAACTTCACCACCCGTTATATAGTAATCCTTTACACCTATTTCTCGGGATTCATGCAATCTCTCTTTTACTTGTTTCAGCGTCATCATCTTGATGGTGTTATTCGTTGGGCTACAACTGATGAAACAATGCTTACACTCCAGGTTACAAAGCGTACCCCCTACTTGCAGCCACAGTGTTTCCAGTTTTTTAAGCGGAACTTCAGGAAATTTTTCTTGAGCTATTATTTTATCATCCATGCTAATAGCCTAACAAAGGGCTCTGATTTGTACCAGTAAAAGTTAAAACTCTGGCCACTAGGTATTGGTCAACTAATCACAAAATTGATTTCAGACTGTTACCAGCTTGTTATAATCCGGCAGATTCAAAGGAGTCACTCACATTACGAATCCGTAGTTTTCGGCGTATTGCCGCAAACCCTGCGGAAGTCCTCTTCCCAAGTCCAGAACGGTATACAGGCGTGACTGCAAGCCTAGCTTTCAAGGGATCTTCCGTGAAAAATCGGGTGTCCAGTGGACTTAGAAACCGGCAGGCTGGATATAACCATTTGAGAGGGATATTATTGCGTTGAATTGCCTGATCCATGTGATCCGCAAGTTTCACAAGATTAGGATAGCTTGAAGGTTCTGTTACACTATCTCGCTGCATATGAATTAATGGAATGGTTCCCGAATCAGTCAAACGATCTATCACATCTTTAAACTTATCTTGAGAACCTGGACCGAGAATTAGATCAGTCCAAACCGTCCCCGGCGAAAAAACACTGGATGCATATTCCAAAGCTTCATAAATTTTTTCAGTACCCATAATTTTTTTTGACTTTACAGTCCCATAAAACCCACCGAGAGGAAAATTTACGATATCAAACCCAGAAGCATAAACATGATCAAGTGTGTTTTTATTTAAAGGGGGAAATCCTTTTAAAGCCACAAAAGTGTTAAAACGTTTTTTGATGGATTCTACCAAGGGTGCGAGTCTCTGAAATCCTCGGTCATCCTCATTACTGTAATCCATATTCAACTGAATTAAATCGGCAGCACCTTCTTCAAACGCCGCCTGGATTACGGAAAGAATAACATCGATCGGCATACTCAGTTTTTTTCCCTTTCCAAGGGAGCGGAGAAAAATATTGAAACAATAACCATCTAGGCAAATATTTTCCGAAACCGGAGTACGTTTTTTTAATTGCTGTTTAAGAAATTCTGGTACGGGAATAATACTTACATCCGTTTCACCCTCTTCCATATAAAGCCGAAGCCGATCTTCCTGTGCTATCAATTTTGGACCATTCTTATCGGGAGGGTTTAAGGAAGTTTTAACAATAAAGTCTTCACTCAATGCCAGCGTTATTTCCTCCCCTGGATCCCCAGAACACAGTCCACTCGACACTTCCTCAAGACCTTGTAAAAGTGGCGGTATAGTAAGACCTCTCTGAATCAGACCTAGCTTGATTTGTCCAAAATATTTCTTATCCATTAAACCTTTATACACATTAAATTCAGAAAAAGTTTATAACCCTTCTAAAATTTTTTGGTGAATTCCACCAAATCCACCGGAGGACATAACAAGAATCACATCACCCTGCCTAGAGTTCTTAATTATATAATCTACTATATCATCCACTTCAGGAATAAAGTAAGCCACGCCACCTAAATTACAAATAGACGCCGTAACCGCCTCTACATCGAGTCTTTCCTCTTCGCTTATTTTATCTGGAGAAAATAACCCGGCTAGGATAACTCGATCTGCTTTTAGAAAACTTGTTCGGAAAGACTCTTCAAAAAATTTTCTCCGTGATGTTGCCGATCTGGGCTCAAAGACTGCCCAGACACGTTGTTTGGGATAAGCTTTTTTTACTGCATCAATAGTCAAATTAATCGCTGTAGGATGATGAGCAAAATCATCAATAATTATTACTCCATTTTTTTCTCCTACTATTTCCTGCCGGCGTTTGATTCCTTTAAAAGTCGTGAATCCTTTATTTATTTCGTCTCCGTTCAGGCCCATTTTAAAACATAAGCCTGCCACAGCGGCAGCATTTTCTACATTATGCTGACCCATCATTGCTAATTTAAAATCGCCTCGATGTGTACCTTGAAATGACAAACTAAAATGGCCGTATCCTTCTTCAAACCGATAGTTGTTAATATGCCAATCTGCACCTCCTTGAAAACCATAGGTTTCTATATTACAAGAGGCCGACTTCACCACATCCTTAATATTATTATCATCCGATTTCACCAACAATAGGCCATCCGGCTTCAATAACCCAACATAATCTCGAAATACCTTCTTGATCTGATCCAAGTCTTTAAAAATATCACCATGATCGAATTCGATACTGGTTAATATTGAAGCATCGGGCCGGTAGTGAAGAAATTTAGGACCTTTATCAAAAAAGGCACTGTCATACTCATCTCCCTCTGTCACAAAGTATTCACCCTGCGAAACTTGGTGGTTGGTGTTGAAATTTTTTAACCAACCTCCAACCATAAATCCCGGTTTCCTTTCGGCCGACTCCAGAACCCAACTCAACAAAGAAGTCGTTGTCGTCTTACCGTGAGTGCCTGTCACTACAAGAGATTTTCGCCCCTCAAGGAAAAATTGCGCAAGCGCCACCGGAAAAGATGTATAGGGAATACCCATTTTAAAAACGGTCTGCACCTCTTCATTATTCTTTGATACAGCATTGCCAACGATTACTAAATCAATATCTTTTGAAATATTTTCCTTTTTATAGCCAGGAAAGATTTTAATGCCCGCATCATTCAGAAGCGTGCTCATAGGGGGATAAATATTAGTATCTGACCCTTTAACACAATGTCCAGTTTTTTTGAGTAATCCGGCAAGTGCGGCCATGCCGGTGCCACAAATGGCGATAAGATAAATATTTTTGGGTTTCATAGGAAGGGGGCATTTTAGAAACTACCCCTTATAAAGTCAATAGTTCCCTGATGGCAGAAGAAATAAACTGATTACCAAAATAAGAGGCTAAGTTATATTATTAGAGTATTAAGAGAACATTCCTTTTAGCTTAGAGAGACAATCAACTGAGCAATCGGGACTCGCTGCAGCAATTTCTTCCGGTAATCCCAATCCATAATTCACCACACAGGTATAAACTCCTGCTCGCTTACCTGTCTCAATATCTACTGGACTATCACCGATTAAAACAGCCTCATCAGGTGACACTTTTAATTTCTTTAATATAAGATCTAGACCTTCCGGATGAGGTTTTTTGGTTTTCACACTATCGCCACCAATAATGGCTTGAAAATGTTGCAAACCATCCAATGACTCTAAAATTTTTCGCACAAAAATTTCTGGCTTATTTGAACAGATAGCCTGTTTTTTATTCCTAAAATGTTCAAGAATTTCTCTGCCGTATGGATAAAAATCAGTATGCTTGACCAGATTTTCCGAATAATGTTTTTTAAACAGGGCGACCGCTCTCGGGATATCAGTGAAACACGAACCCTCTAAAGTTTGCGCCATCAAGCGCTCCACTCCTTTCCCTATATATTTACGAATCGTTTTCCGGGGCAATTGAGGAAGACCAAGATCAACAAGAGAGAGGTTGACCGAATCGGCAATATCAAAAAGGGTATCTACCAGCGTTCCATCAAAATCGTAGATGATCAGAGAAGTTTTACGCATCAAATTGTATCAGCATGCTGTCATTATAAACTGATAATTGTCAAAAATTTAATTTGTAGTTATACCGACTTATTTCAATAAATCTTTAGACTTGTTTATACCAAGAATTGTACTGTCAATAGTTGGATTCGTAGCGATAGGCTTTGACTTTATTTTGATCATCGAAGAGAATGACGAGTCCTTTTGACTCCATATCTCCTAAGGCACGCCATTTATCTATCTGATAAGTCCACATAGTATAACCATTTTCGGTTCCTTCTTTAAATGGCACTCCGAACCAGTCGATGATTTCCAATTGGGTTGTCACATTATTTATAATATTTTTGACTTTATCACTATCAAAATCTTTTCCCACGGAAGCACAGCCTGTGAACGACAATAACAAGAACATCACCATACTCAAATAGAGAATATTTTTCATAACTCTCCTCCATTGGGATAGAGTTTTTTATATTCTGAGAGAATTTTTATAGCATCAGTATGTGCATTAAGTGGCAGTCGCCCTCCCATATGTGAAACAACCTGCGCAGCGCAATAGGAACCTAAGATGGCCGATTCTTCCAGAGAATAATCTTTCAATAGCCCATAAAGAGCGCCTGCAGCAAAAAGGTCCCCAGCTCCTGTTGTGTCTACGGCATGAACTGGAAAAGTTTGTACTTGCGTTGGTTTTAAACCGTTTTTACCAACCAAGGAGCCTTTCGACCCAAGTGTCAGAAATACGGTGTCGACCATAGCCTGCAGTTTTTCATAGGCAACAATGAAATCGGTTTCTCCTGTAATCGCCTGAGCTTCTACCTCATTGCAAAAAAGGATATCAACATTCGATTGTATAAATTCAATAATGCTTTCTTTGAATGAATTAACAACAAAAGCATCGCTTAAAGTAAAAGACACAGGTATCCTTTCTTCCTTGGCAATTCTGGCTATATGTTGCCCGGCCTCACGAGTGTCATCACCTGTCCACAAATATCCTTCTATATAAACACCTCGTGCGTTTTTAACAATTGTTTCATCTATATTCTTCGAATGGAGAGAAGAAGAAACACCAAGATTAGTTAGCATGGTTCGTTCCGTATCCGGTGTAACCAAAATCACACAGGTTCCCGTTCCCTCTTGATCTGAACCTGGTCCGCTAAAACCGACGCCACAATTGTTCATATCTTCTGTATAATGCTGTCCATTCGAATCATTGGCGACACGCCCCAGATAATAAGATTTTGCTCCCAGAACACTGGCGCCATGCACGGTGTTTGCCGCAGAACCCCCAGAGGAAATTTTTTTAGGCTTGGACTGCAAAGATACCAAGATTTTATTTTGATCTTCTATGGAAGATAATGTCATCCCGCCCTTGGTCACTGCAGCATTTTCAATAAAAACATCATCGACCTGCACCTCAATATCGACCAAAGCGTTCCCTATACCAATAAGATCATAACTCATGAATTTTTAGTTCTTCTCCATTAAGTTTTGTTTACAAAATTCTTATAAATTAAAATACTGGGTAACAATAAGCCTACAAATAAAAAAATGTGCGAACCAATTCATACCACTCCATCCTTGTTCAAATAGACACCAATAACACCGTGTTTGACACAAATAAAGCTGATTATGAACGGTTTCCTTTTATATAATATAAGCGAATTCAAACAAAACCTAGACTCCCTAATTCTAAACCAATTGTCAATTGTAAAATTTATTTTTACGGAGTAGAATTTTCATTAATGACTAGAAATATTTCTCATAGCAATCTAATCACTTTCCTTTTCACCGCCTTATTTATTTCTATCCCCTTTTTTTCCTTTGCAAAGGTTACTGAGGAAGGGGTGAATTCGTTTCGAAAGTCGGTCAATAAAATACTTTCAAACCCCTGCCTTCGAAAAAATAATTACGGGTTAAAAATTTACTCTTTGGACCGTGGAGAAACTTTATATGAAGTCCGCAGCGATCAATTATTTATTCCCGCTTCTAACACAAAAATTCTCACCACTGCAGTAGCATTAAAATACCTAGGTCATAATTATCGCTTTTATACCCGCCTCTATACCGATGGAGTTTTGGAAAATTCTAACCTCAAGGGCAACCTTTACATAAAAGGGTCAGGTGACCCCAAACTAGTTACTGAACAATTGTGGCTTTTAGTAAATGAATTAAGAAATCTACCTATAAAGAAAATAGAAGGGAATATAATTGGCGATGATTCATTCTTCGATCATAAAAAACGACTCAAAACATGGGTAAAAAACCCTGGAGCTCAGGCCTACGAAGCCCCTCTTGGAGCACTATCATTTAATTTTAATACTGTAAAAGTTTATGTTACCCCTGGGAAAAAAATCGGAGACCGTCCAGTAATCGTTATTGAACCCGATAACAAATACATTAAAGTCGAAAATAATGCGCTCACTCTGAAACCCGGAATACGCAATCGATTGATTGTAAACCGGATTGAAAAAGAAGATCATGACCTGATTAATGTTTCGGGAGGGATAAACTTGGGACAACCTCGCGCGAAGTATTTTCTTAATATTACCAATCCCACTCAATACACGCTGAATGTATTCAAATCTTATATTAATCTTGCAGGAATAGAGTTTAACGGCAAATTAAAGATTGGGAATCTCCCAAGAAATGCAGTTGAAATCTACTCACACGAAAGTGAACCCTTGGCATTAGCGCTTCGCGGCCTAAATAAATTCAGCAATAATTTTATTGCAGAACAAATTGTAAAAACAATTGGGGTCGAACATTTTGGTCAACCTGGTACCACACAAAAAGGGCTGGATGTTTTTAAAGAATATTTGAAAGAACTCAGCATTGACCCAAATAAGTACGTCGTTTTTGACGGCTCCGGTTTATCCCGTAAAAATCGTCTTTCTCCCGCAATATTGGTAGATATCTTGCGAAATGTAAAGAATGACCTAGCTGTTTATCCTGAATTTGTTGCGGCACTAGGAATAATGGGTGTAGATGGAAATGTAAAAAACAGAATGCAAAAAGTTGAAAGTTCCAGCAAAGCAAGAGTAAAAACTGGAACCCTCAATTTTGTTAGTACGTTATCGGGGTTTTTTGAATCCAAGGAGGGCGAGTTGTTTGCTTTTTCGATTTTGATGAATGACTTAAAATGTTCGAATGGGAGGGCAAAACAAATCCAAGACCAGATTCTCAAAAAAGGATTAAATTTTCGCCGTGTGCTCCCTGGAAGTATATTTATAGAGGATAAAACAAACCGCCTGCAGTCAGAAGTCTCAGCACCCTCAAGCAAATAACTTATATTGGGTAATTGAGATGAACTTAATCAG
>Ga0209034_10000542_pt1 | contig 18940 bp, 18 predicted proteins | sample MarorgKNORR_S2LV_2_FD_188219 | JGI IMG/M metagenome (GOLD analysis project Ga0209034, IMG submission 188219) | Marine microbial communities from the Southern Atlantic Ocean, analyzing organic carbon cycling - 250m_A/KNORR_S2/LV (SPAdes) (version 2) | ecosystem: Environmental > Aquatic > Marine...
AATGGGTGGTCTCAATGGGAGCCTGTGCTTCCTGTGGCGGTGTCTTCAATAATTATTCTATTGTGCAGGGTGTGGACCGTGTGGTGCCAGTGGATGTTTATGTTCCAGGATGTCCACCCGGTCCAGAAGCTTTGTTATATGGGATAATCAAGCTTCAGGAAAAAATTATGATGGAAGCAGGAACCGATAAGGCCAAGAAGAGGGTGGCATGACGAGTGAAGAAATTGTTGAGAAATTAAAGGCGGGTCTTGCTGGTGCCATTCAGGATAGTGATTTTCCGCAGGGTGATGCAGTTATTTTTGTTGCGCCAAAATCCTTGCATCTTGTTGCCGAGTTTCTGAAGAATGATCCGGATTTGAAGTTCGATTACCTTTCTGATGTGCGTGGTGTTGATTATTTATTGGAAGAACGTGAGCCGCGTTTTGAGTCTGTTTATCAGTTGTATTCCATTGACCATCAGCATTCTATTAGAGTTCGTGTAGGTATTGATGAAGACAACCCTTCTGTCCCGACTGTTTCAGATTTATGGAAGGGGGCCCTCTACCCCGAGCAGGAATTATTCGATATGTTCGGAATTCATGTAGAAGGTCATCCGACGATGGAAAGGTTGATCATGCCTAAGGATTGGGAAGGTTACCCGCTACGTAAAGATTATCCATTAACAACAGAGACAGTTGCTTTTTCCCACAACAGGGATTTTAAAAGCGAGTTGATCAAATCCAAACCACCGACTCGGTAAGGTGATTCGTGAGTGTAACTGAACAGGGGCTGCTCCAGCGCGATAAAGATACGATGACCCTCAATATGGGTCCGCAACACCCAAGCACCCACGGTGTATTTCGTATCATCCTTGAAATGGATGGTGAGGTGGTCAAAACTGCCGAACCAGAAATCGGTTATCTGCATACGGGTATAGAAAAAACTTCAGAAAACAAACGATATGTGCACGTCATTCCCATGACGGACCGCCTCGATTATCTTAATCCACCCGGTAATAATCTTGCGTTCTGCCTATCAACTGAAAAACTTTTGGGTGTAGAAATTCCTACTCGAGCAAATGTCCTGAGAGTGATCATGTGCGAACTTTCTCGAATAGCCAGTCATCTTGTTTGGTTAGGAACACATGCACTGGATATTGGTGCGATGACGGTATTCCTTTACTGCTGGCGTGAACGCGAAATGGTTCTGGATCTTAATGAAGAAATTTCGGGTGTTCGTATGATGACGAGTTATATACGCATTGGTGGAGTTGCTAAAGATGCTACCCGACCCTGGCTTGACGGCATAAGAAATTTTATCGATTACTTTCCTGAGAAAGTAGATGAATACGAAAGACTACTTACCAAAAATCCAATCTGGCTAGATCGCACCCAAGGGGTAGGTGCTTTAAGTCGTGAAGAAGCAATCAATTGGAGCTTGAGTGGGCCGGCCTTAAGAGCTTCGGGAGTCAATTGGGATATTCGTAAATCACAACCGTATAGTGGTTACGAGAATTATGATTTCGAAGTGCCGGTACAAAATAACGGAGATATTTTTGATCGCTACCGAGTTAGGGTCGAAGAAATGAGGCAGAGTCGTGCCATCATAAAACAGGCCTTGGAAAATCTTCCGGGAGGCGACTTTAAAGCGCCTGACAATAAAGTTTCTTTGCCACCCCGAGAAACACTACACACCAGCATGGAAGCCTTGATCCATCACTTTAAACTAGTTTCGGAAGGAATCAGTGTGCCGGTAGGAGAAACGTATGTGCCAATTGAAGGCGCACGAGGTGAAGTCGGATTTTATATTGTAAGCGATGGTACTAATGTGCCAGCACGCGTTAAACTTCGAGCTCCTTCGTTCATGGCGATCCCTGGTATGTGTAAAATGATGGAAGGTTGCTACATTGCAGATGTGGTAGGAATTATTGGAAGTATTGATATCGTAATGGGGGAAGTTGATCGTTAACCCTTAAGCGTGGGACAAATAAAGCAAAAGCTCTCAATCTTTAGAGGATGTTTTCGGATCTTTGTTGTAGTGTTTATAGCCGTCAAAGTCCTTTTTTTGAGTTTGTTTTTAAAGTTTTAATTTATGTCGGATTATAAGTTTTCAAAAGTTCAAGAAAATGAGATTAGCCGAATTCTGGCAAAGTACCCGGTAAAAACTTCTGCGTTATTACCGTTGTTGACTTTGGTTCAACGGGCGGACCAAGTAGTGAGCCCAGAGGCAATGGTGGCTATCAGTAAAAAACTGGATGTTTCTCCGGCTTTTGTGCAGTCGGTGATGTCTTTTTACACGATGTATCACACAGAGAAGGTTGGAAAGTACATGATCCTTTTCTGTATTAATATTAGTTGCCAGTTAAATGGTTGCGACAAGTTGCTTGAGCACACAGCAAAAAAATTAAATATCAAGGTTGGTGAAACCACTTCGGATAAAAAGTTCACTTTGCATCGTGAAGAGTGTTTGGCTGCTTGCACAGAGGCGCCGATGATGCGGGTCAATGATACTTATTATGGAAACCTGACTGAACAACGCATCGATCAGATAATCGACTCATTGGATTAATATATGACTCAGATTTTATTTAAGGATATTAACAAAAAAGGGCTTCATACAATGAAAGTGTATGAAGAACTCGGTGGCTATAAGTCTTTGAAAAAGGCGTTTGCCCAAAAGCCTGAAGAAATTGTGGAGGCGGTTAAAGCATCTGGCTTGAGAGGTCGTGGCGGAGCTGGTTTCCCGACAGGATTGAAGTGGAGCTTTCTTGCTAAGGATGTTTTTCCTCGTTATCTTTGTTGTAATGCCGATGAGTCGGAACCGGGAACATGCAAGGATAGAGAGTTGTTGCTTAAAAACCCCCACCTTTTAATTGAAGGAATGATTTTGTGTTCTTATGCCTGTCGAATTGAAACAGGTTATATCTATATGCGAGGTGAGTTTCATGATTTAAGCTCCATCATGGATCAAGCTCTAGATGAAGCAAGAAAGAAAGGCTATCTTGGTAAAAATATTTTAGGCTCTGGATTTGATTTGGAAATGCATACGCATTTGGGTGCGGGAGCTTATATATGCGGTGAAGAATCTGCCTTACTTAACTCTCTTGAAGGAGGTCGCGGTGAACCTAGAATGAAACCGCCCTTTCCTGCAGTAGAAGGTTTGTACTCAAAACCTACGGTCATTAATAATGTGGAAACTCTTTGTGTGGTTCCCTATATCGTTAATGAAGGTGCGCAAAAATATGCCTCTTTAGGAACCGAGAAAAGCAAAGGTACCAAGCTGGTAAGTGTTTCGGGTCATGTAAAAAAACCTGGTAACTATGAGGTCGAGTTGGGAACACCAACAAGCGAGCTCATATACAATCTTGCGGGAGGAATTCAAAACAACAATAAACTTAAAGCTTTTATTCCTGGTGGTTCATCCGTTCCGATGCTACCAGCAGACCAGGTAGATGTTCCTTACGATTACGAATCTTTAGCGGCGGCAGGAACTATGCTGGGTTCGGGAGCTTTGATTGTTATCGATGACAGTATAAACATTGTGGAAGCGACACTACGTCTCATCAGTTTTTATATGCATGAGTCTTGTGGTAAATGTACTCCTTGTCGTGAAGGAACACGTTGGCTTTACCAGATTGTGGAACGAATTATGCAGAATAAGGGTCAATTGGAATATATGAATAAGCTTGAAGATATTTGTGACAATATGGCGTTTAAAACTTTCTGTCCACTTGCCGATGCTTGTGTTGCGCCTGTCGTGAGCAGTATCAAGTATTTTCGCTCGGATTATGAAGAATATTTTAAAAATACTCCTGTTGAAACAGTCAGTTGATAGCGGGACTTTGAAATTATCGAGGACATCATGTCTGAAGTTACTTTGACGATTGACGGAAAATCAGTCACGGTTCCAAAAGGAACGAAAGTGGTGGATGCTGCCAAGCAGGTGGATGTGGATATTCCTGTATTTTGTTATCACGAAAAAATTGGTCCATTAGGTTGCTGTCGTATGTGTCTTGTTGAGGTTGAAAAAATGCCTAAGTTGATGACCGCCTGTACTATGGACGTGGCTCCCGATATGGTTGTCAACACAATAGGAGATAAGGTTGAAAAAGCTCAAAAAGGGGTTTTGGAGTTTACCCTTCTCAACCATCCTCTTGACTGCCCGGTATGCGATAAGGGCGGTGAGTGTCCGCTTCAGGACAATACATTTAAGTATGGTCCACCAGATACGCGTATGGAATTTCATCGTGCGAATAATGTAAAGGCGGCTCCTCTTAGTCCTGTAATTACGATTGACCGGGAACGCTGTATCGCGTGTCAGCGTTGTACTGCTTACAGCGAGAGGATTGAACAAGGGCAGGGACTGGTAATGCTGAATCGTGGATTTCATAATGAGGTCAATACTTTTAATAACGAGCCTTATGACACACGCTTTTCAGGTAACGTGATAGATATTTGTCCCGTGGGTGCTCTTACTAATACAGATTTTCGTTTCAAAGCCCGAACTTGGGACTTATCTAACCAAGATACCTTGTGTGCGCATTGTGGTTGTAACTGCAATATTACTTTGGCAACACGGTTGAATGAATTAATGCGGATAGAAGCGCGGCCAAATGATGCAGTCGATGATGGTTGGATTTGTGATAAGGGGCGCTGGGGCCATCATTTCGTGGGAAGTAAAAATCGAGTGATAGCAGCTCGGGAAAATAGTGTGGGCACAACCAAACCTACTTCTTTTCCAAATTTTCCAATCGATGCTCCCATCCAACAAGCTGCCGAGAAGGTGGCAGAGGCATTCAAAAAAGTAGTCGATGAGCATGGTCCTGAGAGTATTGGTTTTATAGGATCACCTTATGCAACAAACGAAGAGAACTACCTTTACCAAAAAATGTTTCGGTCATTAGGAACAAATAATATTGATCATAAAGTATATCAGGACACTCCTGGGTTACCAATTGACCACTATGATATGGAACAGATTCAAAGTTCTAATGTTGTTCTCTTGCTTGCAAGTGACCCAACAGAAGAGTTGCCTATACTCGATCTTAGAATCAAGAAAGCGGTTACCGGATTTGGGACAAGGCTTATTTCATTGAATGATCAAGCTACAGCCTTGGATAAATATGCAGATCTGAAATTGAAATATAAAATAGGCTCAGAGGCTTCTGCTCTGGACTCGCTTGCTGAAGGTTTAGCTCGTGAACTGGGAGAATCGATAGAATTTTCTTCAGCACTGGATCAGACAGGAATTTCTTTAGATGAAATGAAATCACTGGTGGAAGCTGTGCGATCTAGTATGAAGATTTGTGTGGTTTATAATCCAGCTTCTCTTTTGAAAGATACAGTGCTTAGGGTAAAGCGGTTACTTAAGATCATTGCTAAAATCCCCACTATAGAATGTGGTGCCATTCCAGCCGCACCAGCTACAAATGCAGTTGGCGCTATCGATATGGGGCTTATTCCCGATTATTATCCAGGCGGTATTCCGGTCTCAGATCAGAAAAAGGTAAAAGAATTGTGGGGTGAAAATGCTCCAACGAAAGCCGGATTATCTGCTTTAGAAATGATTGCAAAAGCGAAAAGTGGCGAGTTGAAAGCTTTGTGGATACATCGGGCTAATCCAGTTGTGGATTTCCCCGGAGGAGCGGAAGTTGTTGAGGCTCTTAAAAATCTTGACCTATTAGTGGTGCACGACATGCTGGAGACAGAAACAACCCAGCTAGCTAAAATTGTGTTGCCTTCCAACGGCCCTGGTTTTGATGAAGGCACCACCACTAATATTGGCGGTAGAGTGCAGTACAGAAGAACCGCATTGGAAACTAATAATATCTCTGATTGGAAGCTTGTTAATGTGATGTTAAAAAAGCTGGGGGATGAAACGAATTATTCGAGAGTGGCTAAAGTGTTGGGTGAGATTTCTAAAAAGGTGCCCGGTTATCAGGAGATCGATATTAGATTGGTAGGTAATTTAGGGTGCAATCGCGAAAAGGTAACGGATGAAGAAACGTCTCTTGAAAATATTGTAGGAAGCAAAAAAAGTAATGGTAATTTGAAGTTGCGTGTTGCTACATATTTGTTCTCTCATGATAAAGTTTTGGATGCTTCTTCCATGCTAGCTCACCATTTCAAACCTTCTTCGGCCTTTTTGCATGAATCCGATGCGGCAAATATTGGGGTATCTGATGGGGATCAAGTTCTCCTCTGTGCAAATGGAATAGAAATTGAGGCCGAGGTTATTGTGGATAATCGTTGTGAGGCGGGCGGAGTAGTAGTGCCAAAAATCTCTGATGAGCAGGGCATTAATGGTTTAGCAAATCTGGATGGTAAGCCTGTCTGGTTGGATGTTAAAAAAGTTTGATAGTTTTTGCTGGAGAGAAATAGTTTGGATTGGATCACTGAATTTTTAAATGAGCTATGGGACTTCACCGTTCAATCATTGAACGATAATATCCCTCTTATTGTTGGAAGTGTTAAAGCTGTGGTGATAGCGGTGGGTATTATGTCTGTAGTGCCAGCCTTGGTCTGGTTGGAGAGACGGTTGATGGGTCGTTTTCAAGTACGTCTGGGTCCCAATCGAGTGGGTCCTTTTGGGTTCGGCCAGCCTATGGCGGATACGCTTAAATTACTTTTTAAAGAATCAATTATTCAGGCGTCAGCAGATAAGTTTTTATTTCATTTGGCACCAGCGGTGGTTGTTTTTACTGCTATCGTTGCATTTGCGGTTATTCCTTTTGGTGCGCCGTTTGAAATATTTGGTATGAATATTGAGTTATGGGGCGCAAATGTTAATAGTGGCATCTTGTTTGTTTTTGCTATTTCGGGAATGGGTATCTATGGGATGGTAATAGCAGGATTATCTTCTAATAATAAATATTCGTTGATGGGTGGTCTGCGCTCCTCTGCGCAAATGATCAGTTATGAATTGACACTCGGGCTTTCGGCTTTGAGTATCATTATACTCACTGGTTCCTTAAGCTTGGTAGATATGGTACTCGCTCAAGAGAGTGTTCCTTTCATTCTCATTCAACCTTTGGCCTTCTTGTTATTTTTTATTGCCGGGGTGGCAGAGACCAACCGTGCTCCTTTTGATTTGCCAGAAGCTGAACAGGAACTAGTAGCTGGATTTCATACGGAATATACGGGGATGAAATTCGCGATGTTTTTTATGGGGGAGTATATAAATATGGTCACCATGAGCGCTCTGGTTACTTTATTATTTTTGGGCGGATGGAATACCTATGGAGTTCCACTTTGGCCTATCATAGCGTTTGCCGGAAAAGTTGTTTTCCTTTTATGTGTTTTTATATGGTTGCGTTCAACTTTCCCAAGAATTCGTTACGACAGGTTAATGACTTTTGGTTGGAAAGTTTTACTACCTTTATGTTTATTAAATCTTCTAATCACCGGAACCATTAAGGTGATGTGATACCGAGGGAACCTATGTTACAGGCTACTTTGGCGGGTGTTAAAAATTTGCTGATTGGAATGGGTGTTACGTTTAGAAACATGTTGACTAAACCGGTCACCTTGCAGTACCCGGAAGTCAAGCGCACTATGCCAGCACGCTATCGTGGGCGCCACTTTCTCAATCGCGATGAGGAAGGTTTGGAGCGTTGTGTTGGTTGCAGTTTGTGCTCCATCAATTGTCCAGTCGGATGCATTCATGTGGTATCTGCTGAAAACGACCCAGAAAACCCTGTTTCCAAGGGTGAACGATATGCAGAAGTTTATGAGATCAATCTTTTACGATGTATTTATTGCGGATATTGCGAAGAGGCGTGTCCCGTAGATGCCGTTGTTTTGCGTGAGCATTATGAGCTTGCCGATTATGATCGGGATAATTACATCATGGAAAAGCAAGACCTTTTGGTTTATCCGGAGCCCAACCAGTTCCGAGTTAATATTTTGGGAAACACGGAGCGCGTTAATAAATAAAATAAAAAGATTTTGTTTTAAAGATAGCGTTTAAGGGTAACTAAGGATTTTCCTGGGGGAGTATGTGTGTTTGATTTAACAACGATATTTGAATTCACCCACAATACAGTTATTTTTTCCATAGGGATTACAGCGGTACTTGCGAGTTTGGGAGTAATCTTATGTTCTTCCCCTATTTATTCTGCTCTTTACCTCATTGGCCACATGATTTGCCTCGCTTTATTATTTCTTTTATATAATGCAGAGTTTTTGGCTGCAGTTCAAATTATTGTATATGCCGGAGCAGTTATGATTCTGTTTTTGTTTATCATCGCATTATTGGGGGGTAAGAAAGAAATTCAAGAGTTTACTTTTGAGCGTTCTATTGCTTTTGCTTTTATTTTTACTCTAATGGGTGAGCTATATTTATCCGCAACAGTTGGCCCGACCAAGCAGATTGTAGGAAATGTCAATCCTGAAATTTTTGGGACCGCTAAAGCAATTGGGTTGGAATTATATTCCAAACATCTCGTGGCCTTTGAATTAGCTTCAGCTTTGCTGTTGGTAGCAGCAGTGGGTGTGATCTGTTTAGCTAAATTTTCATTTGCTCCTTTGAAAAGGCGATAAATATGGGTCAGGAATTTGTTTTGCTTGTGAGTTCAACGGTTTTTTGTGTTGGAGCATGTGGTTTTATAATTCGAAAAAACCCACTGATCATGTTTATGTCGGTGGAATTGATGCTGAATTCTGTAAATTTTCTCCTCATTGCGTATTCCAGTTTTTTGAATTCTCTCGACGGACAAATATTTGCGTTGATCATTATGACTGTTGCTGCTGCCGAAGTAGTCGTCGGACTGGCCATTATTCTCACAATATTCCGTACCCGTCATGAAATGGATGTGGATCAAATCAATGCGTTGAAAGGATAAACTTTGTTTGCAAGCAGTTGGCTCATTTTATTGTTTCCCTTGACGGGCTTTATTTTTCTCAGTTGGTATGGAAAGAGAATCTCTAAAGCATTTGTAGGTTTTATTGGTTGCGGGACAGTAGGCATATCTTTTCTTGCATCGCTGGTTGCTTTGAGTGATTTGCTTTTTTTGCCAGCCGAAGAGGGTGTTGGTAAGGTTGAAGTTTTATATCAATGGGTATCTGCTGCAAATTTCAAGTTGGACCTTGCTATTTTGGTAGACCCACTTTCTGTTTTTATGTTTCTCATTGTGACTGGTGTCGGGTTTGTGATCCATGTTTATTCTATTGGTTACATGCAAGATGACCCTGAGTATTCCCGATTCTTTTCATATTTAAATTTATTTATATTTTCTATGCTGGTATTGGTCGCAGCGGCCGATTTCTTTTTTCTTATTGTAGGATGGGCTCTGGTCGGTCTTGCTTCTTATCTATTGATAGGTTTTTACAAGGAAAAAACAAGCGCGGTACTTGCAGCAAGAAAAGCTTTTGTGATGAATGTGATTGGCGATGTCGGTATGGTAATCGCGGCCTTTATGATTTTTGAATCTTTTGGCACATTGAATTTTATCGATGTTTTTGACGCTGCTCCCGAAATGTTTCGCCCAAATGACGATCAAATTCTTTTAATCACTTTATTACTTCTTGTTGGAGCCTTTGCCAAATCAGCACAGCTTCCTTTGCATACTTGGTTGCCCGATGCAATGGAAGGACCCACGCCCGTCAGTGCATTGATTCATGCTGCAACTATGGTTACTGCGGGAGTTTACCTTATTGCTCGTTGTCATGTGCTCTATGAACTAGCTCCTTTCACGATGTATTTAATTGCCACAGTTGGAGTTTTGACAGCTATTTTCGCGGGTACCATGGGAATGGTTCAATACGATATCAAACGGGTTATCGCATACTCTACCATGAGCCAATTGGGTTATATGTTTTTGGCGATGGGAATTGGAGTTTACAGTCTGGGTATGTTTCATCTAATGACGCATGCGTTTTTCAAAGCGCTGTTATTTCTTGCTGCGGGAAGCGTCATTCATGCATTAGATGGTGAGCAAGATATCAGAAAAATGGGTGGCCTTAAAAATATTATGCCTCTAACTCACGCTACTTTTTTAATTGGTGCTCTGGCTTTGGCCGGGTTCCCTCTGACTAGTGGCTATTTCAGTAAAGAAGCCATCATCCTCAGCTCTTATCATGCAGAAATGGGAAATTTTGTTTTTTGGGCTATTGCACTCATAACTGCGGGCATGACAGCCTTTTATATTTTCCGAGTTTACTTTGCTACTTTTATTGGTAAGACGAGAAGTCCTGATGCCCATCCCCATGAATCACCCTTAACAATGGCTTTGCCTTTGGTATTTTTAGCGGTTCTTGCATTAGCTGGTGGGTTTTTAGGTCCTTTGGTAGATGCGTTTTTGGCTCCAGTCTTCGGACATGAGGCACATCATTTTCACGATGGTATTTTAGAAACGATTGCTCTAATTGTTGGTATCGGTGGCATAGCGACTGCTGCCCTAATGTATCAAGTGAGTAAAGATCGCATAGAGCTTATGAAGGAAGTGTTTGCGCCTTTATATGACCTGTTGTTTCATAAATATTATGTGGATGAAATTTATGATTTTTTAATTGTAAAGCCCACCAAGGCAATCGGTACGTTTATGGAAGAAAAAGCTGAAAAGCAAGGTGTAGATTTTGCAGTCGATCAAGTGGGTTTTCAGGTTAAAGAAGTGAGTCGTGGAATCAGTTTTTGGCAAACAGGTAGAGTTCGCACTTACGCGCTAAACATGGTTGCTGGAATGGTGATTATTTTATTATTTGTGGTTTTCATGTAGATAAAGAATGTTATCTCTAATTATTTTTATTCCCCTTTTTGCAGCCTTGGCACTTATCTTTGTGGACAGGGATAACAATAGTCTTATTAAGACGATGGGTTTAGGGGCTACTTCGGGGGTCTTGTTAATTTCTCTTTGGGTATTGTACTCTTTTGATTCGAGCAACCCGGGAATGCAATTTGTGCAGAATCTGCATTGGGTTCCTGCGCTTCATATCAATTATAAGATCGGCGTAGATGGTATCAGTTTATGGATGATAGTTTTGACAGCATTTTTGGGTGTTATATCCATTATTATGTCGATGAATCAGAAAAAGGGTTTTAGGAATTTCATTGCCCTTATGTTGGCCTTGGAGGCGGGAACGCTGGGGGTTTTTCTTGCTTTGGACACTATATTGTTTTATGTGTTCTGGGAATTAATGCTAGTACCGACCTATTTCATAATAGGCCTTTGGGGTGAGGGGCGTCGCGTTTATGCCACTATGAAGTTTGTGATTTATACATTGGTAGGTAGCCTACTGATGCTGGTTGCCATTATATCTCTTACGATGGTTCATTATGGTGCTACTCATGAAGTGACTTTTGATTTGCAAGTTCTTTCCCAAACTCATATAGATCCGTTTATGCAGATTTGGATGTTCCTATTCTTTTTTGTAGCATTTGCTATCAAAGTACCCGTCTTCCCCCTTCATAGCTGGTTGCCGCATGCCTACGTGGCGTGTCCTATACCTGCACTGATCCTATTAACGGGTGCAATGTCTAAAACTGGGGCTTATGGTTTTTTACGTTTTTGTCTTCCACTGTTTCCAGATGCTGTGAATTCGATGGCTTTGGTTATCGGATTTATGGCTGCATCAGGAATGGTCTATGGGGCTTGGATTGCCATTGCACAAAAAGATATTAAAGCCCTTGTAGCCTACTCTAGTATTAGTCATCTTGGGTTTATTGTTTTGGGAATCTTTGCTCGAAATGGAGAGGGGATTGAGGGTAGTGTTTTGCAAATGGTTAATCATGGAATCATAGCCTCAGCCTTGTTCCTTATTGTCGGATTCATTGAGATTAGAATGGGGACACGTAACCTTGGTGAATTACGAGGACTCAGTAAAGCCATGCCAGTTCTTTATGGAACTTTTATGCTTGTCATGTTGGCGGCATTGGGTTTGCCAGGCCTGAACGGTTTTGTAGGTGAATTTTTGATATTGGTTGGTGTTTGGACTTCTCAATTGTTATCTGGATTGTCAGGTGTCTTAGTTCTTATGGGCGGGCTATCCATTGTATTTGCTTCAATTTATATGCTTTATATGTTTCAAGGATCTATGCAGGAAAAACCTAACTCTGAAGATACTTCCGATATCAATGCAAATGAATTTAAACTTCTGCTCCCTGCCTGCTTTTTGATCGTGTTGATCGGATTATATCCAAAACCTTTCATAGACCGCGTCTCCCCCTCTGTTGAATCACTATTGCATCTGGAAAAAACTGTTAACCTTGATGCGGGAAAAGGAAGCGATAGTCATTAATTGACCCGTTCGTTGTTAGCTTCATACCTGTCTTAAGTTTTATTCTCTTTAAGGAATCCAATGTATGAAATTTGGAGAAAAAATCGTAGAAGGTATGTTTCTAGAAAGACCTAACCGATATCTTGCGCGCGTTGAGATCGATGGTAAAGAAACATTGGCTCATGTCCCAGATCCTGGGCGTTTGCCCGGATTGTTGCTTGAGAATCGAAAGATTATGCTTGTTTACCAACCTAGTGAAAAACGTAAAACAGACTACACACTTGTCTTAGTAAAACATGGTTCAACCTGGGTATCGGTATTCCCTGCATTCGCAAACTCTCTTGTTTCTAATGCGTTGATAGAGGAAACACTTCCTTTTCTTAATGGTTACTCCAGTTTTAAAAGTGAAGTCAAAGCGGGTAATAGTAGATTTGATTTCTATCTCAATTTTTCCAAAAAGGAGGCTTATGTGGAAGTTAAATCGGTTAGTCTGGTGGAAGACGGGATTGGGAAGTTTCCCGATGCCCCGACAAAACGTGGAATTAAGCATGTTCAGGAGTTGATAGAGTTTTCTGAAAAAGGGTATCGCGCTGCAGTCTTATTTGTTTCACAAAGACAGGATACCCAATCCATAACCTGTAACGATACAATTGATCCCGTTTTCGGTAAATGGTTGCGCAAGGCAAAAAATAAAGGAGTAGAGCTTTACGGAATGAATTGCAAAGTAACACCTACTACTATTTCTTTAAACAAAGTGGTCGAAGTGATACTTTAATTTAAAAACGAAGAGATTTAATTGCCTAGTATTCTTTCTATTATGATTGCCAAAGAGTTATTTGGTTTAATGTATAAGCGAAAGCAATAGATACGGCTTCAACGATGAAAATATTTTGAAAAGAAAACCAGAAATTAAAAAAGGCAGGAGACCCTCCAAACCATCTTTTAAAAAAAACCTCACATTATGGGACCAGGCCTCACGTTGGTATGACTCGTTAGTGGGTTCGCAGGGTACCGATTTTCACAAGGATATTATTATGCCGGGAGCCTATAATATGTTGAATCCTACAAGAGGTAACAGGATTCTTGATTTGGCTTGTGGACAAGGGGTGTTTTCAAGGTTTTTATATAAAAAAGGAATATGTGTAGAAGGTCTTGATTCTTCTACAGAGCTAATCAATCATGCAAAGTCGAGATCGAATTCTTCAATACGGTATCTTGTTGGTGATGTGGAAAACTCTGAAAACTTTGTGAAAGATCGATTTGATGGAATGGCCTGTCTTATGGCGATACAAAATATTAAAAACATAAATGCCTTATTTAAAAATGCTGCAATTGGGTTAAAACCGCAATGCTGTTTTGTGTTGGTTATGACACATCCCTGCTTTCGTATTCCTAGACAGACTCATTGGGGGTGGGACGAAGAGAAAAAATTAGAATATAGAAGGGTGGATCATTATTTAAGTGAAACTAATGTTCCTATCCTTACACCTCCTTTTGCAGATAAAAACTCTTTTACCCTTACTTACCATCGTCCTCTTCAAAGTTATATTTCAGCATTATCTGCGGCGGGTTTCGCGTTAGATGGACTAGAAGAATGGATTTCCAATAAGAAGAGTCAACCTGGAAAGAGAGCGAAAGCAGAAAATCGTTCGCGAAAAGAGATTCCTCTTTTTTTAGCTTTGCGAGCAAAATTGATTTGATTCTATTATTTTAGAAAGCCTTAAATGAAAAGTTACACTTATGAACTTCCGGAGCAGGGTAGGTATCTTTCTCTGATCAGAGAAAACTTGTTGAAAATTGGCGAGGAATGGAGGGAGGTCTCGGATTATATGTTGGAGGGCCATGTGGAGTATAAACCTCTTCGTAGTAACCCCATGCGATCAGGAACGCAATTTATGTATCAAAGAGCCCGACTGAATTTGACCTTGTATTTTCCTGAAAAAATTTTCAACCATTTGATGGAATGGATGGATTCAGAAAAAGTTGAAATTTTGAAAGCTGTTGCACAGGCCTCCTTATCAAAACGATCAGGTTATGACGTCCATGAATTCAAAATTCACGGAATTATAAGTGATACTTAAAGGTTAGATAGGAGGTTTTATTCGTCCGTTTCCTGCCAGCTAAAAGAAAAGGGAACATCTTCTTCAATAGCTATTCGTATATTTTTCATCCAATTTTGGTAGAAGTATGAATTGTGTAACGTTAGCAGATGCATAGCAAGAATTTCTCCCGCCATGATGAGATGTCTTAGGTATGCTCGTGAATAGTTCTTACAAGTGTAACAGGAGCAATTTGAGTCAATGGGTTTAGGATCATTATGATATTGTGAATTTCTGATATTTATTTTTCCGCCGGTTATGAACAAATATCCGTTTCGGGCATTACGGGTGGGCATGACGCAATCGAACATATCTACACCCATGGAACTACAGGTTAAAAGGTCTTCCGGAGTTCCTACCCCCATTAAATATCTGGGTTTTAGTTCTGGTAAGAGCGAGGAGGTCAACTCGGTCATATCGTTCATTAAATGTTTTTCTTCGCCAACGCTCAATCCGCCAATGGCATAACCCGGAAAGTCCAATTCAATTATTTGCTCCGAACTTTCTTTTCGTAAGTTGGGATGCATACCCCCTTGTATAATTCCAAAGAGAGATTGATTTTTGGATTGCAGCGCATCTTTACATCTTTTGGCCCATCGAGTAGTGAGACTCAAAGATTTTTGAGTGGTGGCAAGGTCGGCAGGATAGGGGGTCGGCTCGTCAAAAGCCATAATAATATCTGCACCCAGTGCCTCTTGTATTTCTACAGCCTTTTCAGGGGATATGAAGTGACTGGAACCGTCAATATGTGATTTAAACTTTACACCTTCCTCCGTCACTTTTGTCAGTTTATTCATGCTGAAAACCTGGTAACCACCGCTATCTGTAAGAATGGGATGAGTCCAGTTCATAAACTTATGGAGTCCACCCAGCGATTGAATCAAATCGTGTCCGGGCCTCAAATAAAGATGATAGGTATTTCCTAAAATAATTTGTGCGCCAATGGACTCCAAATTTTCCCGGGTTAGAGCTTTAACGGTTGCCTGGGTGCCAACAGGCATAAAGCAAGGGGTATCTATTTTTCCTCGAGGTGTCTCCAGAATTCCTAGTCGTGCTGAGGAGTGACTATGTTTCTTTAGAACTTCAAATTTAATCACTATTTTTGTTGATAAGGAAAAGGTGTTTTTTCAGCCATATTATTAGTGAGTTGGCTGGATGGAATCTTTAAGTTATTTTTATTGCTGTTTGCAAATGTTTTATTGTAGATTTCGGGTTTTTTTAAAGTAATCTAGATTCGTAAAACTATATCATTGGTCTGATTCGCATAACAATGTTTCGAGAATACCTTTCTGCACATGCAGCCTGTTTTCAGCCTGGTCAAAAACAATCGAATCTTTTCCGTCCAGAACCTCCGAAGTAATTTCCATGCCTCGATGAGCAGGAAGACAGTGCATTACCAAAGAGTTTTTTCCTGTCGCATCAAGTAATTTCTGATTGATTTGATAGGGAGTGAGAGTTTTTTCTTTTTTCTTCAAGTCGCCGGAATCGCCCATGCTTATCCAAACATCAGTATAGATGATATCTGCACCCTCCACTGCTTTAAATGGATCTTCGATAATTTCGACTTTTCCGTTTCCGTCAAGAGTTGGTAACGATACAGGTTTAAACTCTGGAGGGCAGGCGATACATAAATTCATTCCCATAAGGGAAGCCCCTGCCATCCACGAATATGCAACATTATTCAGATCTCCCACATAAGCTATTTTTATATTTTCGATCTTCCCGAGTTTTTCTTTAATTGTGAAAATGTCAGAAAGTATCTGAACTGGATGATTTAAATCAGTGAGTCCATTGATGACTGGGATGGTTGCATTCTCTGCCAGATCTACTATCTCCTGATGATTGTGAGTGCGAATTAAGATACCATTGAGATAGCGAGAAAGTACTTGAGCAGAATCTTTGAGTGTTTCACCACGATTCAACTGCAATTGATCTCCAGTTAGAAAAATTGCTTGGCCACCAAGTTCGTACATTCCAACCTCAAAAGATATTCGAGTACGAGTAGAGTTTTTATTGAAAATCATGCCAAGAGATTTTCCTTTTAAAGGGAGGTGCTCTATACCCTTTTTTCGTTTAGCTTTCAGGTCTATAGACTTGTCAAAGAGGGTTAGAATTTCTTCACGACTAAAGTCGTTGATGGATAAGAGATCTTTTTTCATCTGGATTCCAAAATCAGCTTTTCTTTTTTGATAATCGAAAGAGACTATTAGATAAAACAGGCATAAGGCTGCTTATGTCTTTTTGAGATATATTAAGAGGAGGAAGGAAACGTAAAACATTTTGTTTTATACAATTGATTAAAAAACCATTTTTCATGCAATCTACAACAATCTGACTACCGGGTTTATCCAATTCCATAGCTAAAATCATTCCCTTACCACGTACCTCTTTAATTATTGAGTGCTGACTGGCTAAATTTTCTAAACATTCTAGAAAGTATTTCCCTGTCTCTGAAGCCTTTTTTAAAAAACCTTTTTCAGTAATAACTTTTAAAGATGCTAAGGCTGCTGCGCAAGTGAGCGGGTTGCCCCCGAAAGTTGAAGCATGAGTTCCTGGGACGAATGATTTCATAATTCGATTGGTAGCTGCCATAGCACCTATAGCCATGCCTCCTCCTAATGCTTTCGCTAGAGTCATAATATCTGGTTTGGCTTTGAATAACTCATGGGCAAATAATTTACCAGTTCGACCAAATCCTGTTTGCACTTCATCAAATATTAAGAGAATATTATTTTTTTGGCAAAGAGATTTTAAATCTTTAAGATAATTTGGTTCGGGGACATTTACACCGCCTTCCCCTTGAATAGGTTCAATCAATATTGCGCATGTTTTTTTATTGATTAATTTTTTTACAGCTTGGAGATTATTAAAGGGGACGTATTTAAAACCTGGTAATAAAGGGTTGAACCCCGCGTGATAACTTTTTTGAGCAGTTGCAGATAAAGCCGCCATGGTTCGCCCATGAAAAGAATTATTCATTGTAATGATTTCAGTGCGTTCCGGATGCCCTTGATCACAGGAAAACTTTCTTGCCAGTTTTATCGCTGCTTCGATAGCCTCTGCCCCACTATTACAAAAGAAAATTTTGTCAGCAAAGCAGAGTGACGTGAGGCGTTCTGCCAATTGAGATTGGGGTTCAATATGGTATAAATTCGAAACATGGAGAAGCGTTTTCGCTTGCTTTTGAATTGCAGAAACAACAGCGGGATGGCAATGGCCAAGATTGTTGACTGCCAGACCGCTCACAAAGTCCAAGTATTGATTACCATTTTTATCCCATACTTTTGTTCCTTTACCCCGGATTAGGGCAATGGGATATCGGCCGTATGTTTGGGCCACATGCTTTTTTGTTAGAAGAGCAACTTTTTGGTTCTTATTCATATAAAACTTTAGGCATTATTAAACCGGAGACTTTATCATAAAAAATAAACGAAAAATATAAAAACCTTTGATACTGTTACAATTATGGAAGAAATTAAAATCGACGGTTTATTCTTTCTCCAATTTTTTTTTAAAATAAGCTTGTGGAAACCGTAGAAAAATCAACAGAAAGATTTAAAAAATTTTATGGATGAAGCATATAAAACTGAAAAAATACGCGGTCCGGAATTTCGTAGCAAATATTTCTCGGGTAAAGTTTTAGATATTGGTTGTGGTAATAATCTAGTCGTTCCTACTGCTGTTCCTTTTGATAAAGATCAGGGGGATGCCCAGAAAATTTTGGATTATCTTGAACCAAATACTTTTGATTGCGTGCATAGTAGTCATTCATTAGAGCATATGAGAGATGTACCGCAAGCCTTAGAGCAATGGTGGCAGTTAGTGAAACCAGGTGGGGCTATGGTGATTGTTGTTCCCGATGAGGATTTGTATGAACAAGGGGCTTGGCCAAGTTTGTTTAATCGCGACCATTCTGCAACTTTTCGCCTCAACAAACCCGATTCTTGGTCTCCCGTATCTTATGATTTGGGGCTGGTTTGTTCTGCGCTACGAGATGCTAAGATCATTTCTATGGAGCATCAGGACGAGGGATATGACTATTCCTTAAAAGGGCATGGGTTGGGAAGACAGGGAAAGTTTTTTATGCGACTGAACCGCTCTATTATTAAACGGTTGAACCGGAATCAAAAATTTCTTTCAAAATTGGGTATAAGTACTCAGTCTCTAAAATATAGGGTCAATTTAATCTCTGTAAAACTCGGGGCCCTTGTTGACCAAACGCTGGAAGAAGCTGTCGCGCAAATTCAGATTGTTTTACGAAAGAAGATAGAATATTAAATTTCAATTACTTTTTCCACGATTAATAATTTACCTTAATGAGGTGTTACAAAATACCAGCAAACGATGCTTGCTATATAACCCAGGCTAATCGCAGGCGCCCATTTTAAATGGGACATAAAATTATAATTTTTCTTTTCAACACCCATCACAGCAACTCCTGCTGCAGACCCGACAGATAGTAAGCTGCCGCCTGTTCCGGCAGTCAATGTTATCAGGAGCCATTGGTCAAGCCCCATAGTTGGTTCCATTTTTAGGACGGCGTACATGATGGGAATGTTATCCACAATAGCGGAAAGCACACCTACCAAAACATTGGAGTAAGTCGGTCCTAAAGTTCCATACATATTTTCGCTTATAAGAGCTAGATAA
>Ga0209034_10000544_pt1 | contig 18921 bp, 15 predicted proteins | sample MarorgKNORR_S2LV_2_FD_188219 | JGI IMG/M metagenome (GOLD analysis project Ga0209034, IMG submission 188219) | Marine microbial communities from the Southern Atlantic Ocean, analyzing organic carbon cycling - 250m_A/KNORR_S2/LV (SPAdes) (version 2) | ecosystem: Environmental > Aquatic > Marine...
GCGGATCCGGCTTTAGGAGAGCTCATTGACGGCGTCAACACGCCCGAAGACCTCCGGGAGATTGTTCGTATCAACCTGTCGCACGGAGTCGACTTCATCAAAACAAGGGGTACTGAACGAGCAGGCCTGCCGGACACCGATCCCCGTAAACAAACCTATACCGAGGAGCAACTGCGGGTGATCGTCGAAGCTGCTGCGGCACGAGACGTGCCTATCGAGGCACATGCTCATGGGGACGAAGGGGGCCGCGCCGCCGTACTAGCCGGCGTGCGTAGCATCGAGCACGGGACGTACCTGTCCGATGAAACGCTTGAGCTGATGAGAGAGCGGGGCACTTTTCTCGTGCCAACCTACCGCACGGTAGTCGATCTGATCGAGCCAGGGGGGGATTACGATGACCCGGTACTTATGGTCCGCGGCATGCACATGCTGCCACGCCTAGAGCAAACGATACGCCGAGCGCGCGAGATCGGTGTCAAGGTGGTCGCCGGCGCCGATACCAGCTACGGGCCAATGAGCGTCACTCGTATCTCCCACGAGATCGCTGCCTTTGTGGAACTTGGCATGTCGCCACTTGAGGCAATTCAGAGTGCCACCCTTGTGGCAGCGGAGCTATTTCGTATAGAAAGCCGCACGGGAGCTATCGAACCTGGGCTCGAAGCGGACCTGATTGTGGTCCAGGGCAACCCACTCGAAGACATAGTTGCCCTACAGGACGTCGTTGTCGTGATCAGTAACGGCCGCGTGGCGATGAACCGGCTGCCGTTTGCAATCGAGCAGTAATCCGGACCAAACTGGTTCGTCAAAATCGACGCTGGCTAGAGTAATTGGGCTCGAATAGCTGCGTTTTGAAATTCGGCAGATCTTTCTAATCCCTGTAGAATAAGGCTTTGCGACATTGGTGGGCCGCTAGCTCAATTGGCAGAGCAACAGACTCTTAATCTGTAGGTTCTAGGTTCGATCCCTAGGCGGCTCACTACCGACTTTTCCGGCGAGGAGGCGTTGTTCGCGCTGGAATTGAGCACTGTGCCAATCCAGTGCTCCTTGAGTTTTGCGAAAGTGGCGGAATTGGCAGACGCGCTGGCCTTAGGAGCCAGTGGGCTAACGCCCGTGTGGGTTCGAGTCCCACCTTTCGCACCAATCTGACCAACCAGAAATGGAACTTACAGGATGAATCACGACCATGAGCACGACCATGAGCACGACCATGACCATGACCATGGTCACGACCATGACCATCCGAGCGTAGAACACGAGGCCGAAGTCGACCAGGTTGGCTCGCGCGTCACAATGAAAATCGTGATCTCGGCCGAGGAAGCTTCTTCAAACATCGATGAGGTGAGCAAAATTTTTCAGGAGCGCGCCAAAATGCAAGGTTTTCGGCGTGGCAAGGCCCCGATAAACATGATCCGGCAACGCTATCGAGACGAGATCCGCGAAAACGTTTTGGACCAGTTAATTCCCCTGCACGTCGGCAACGAGATCAAGGCACGAGAGCTTAAGCCGATCCATAACCCTATGCTTGAGGACGTCAATTTTGAGCCCGGGCACACGCTAACATTCACCGCAAAGTTTGATGTGCAACCCGAGGTTGAAATTGCCGGGTACAAAAACTTGGCGGCTTCTAAAACCGTCCGGCTGGTGGAAGACAAAGCTGTCGATAGTGCAGTCAGCAACATGCGGGAGCAAGCTGCCAAACTCGAATCGGTTGAAGATGGCGGCATACTGGCAGGCGACTACGCCATCGTTAAAATCGCCCTGTTCCCCCGCGACGGCAAGGGTAAGAAGCTTGCCGAGGAAGAACGCTTTGTTCATGTCGGTGAAGAACGCTCGATCCCTTCGCTTAACACACAGCTTGAAGAGCTCAAAAAAGGCGACACGCGCAAGTTCGTCACAAAATTAGGCGAGAGTTACCCGAACGACCTTCTAGCAGACAAGGAAGTTACCTGCCGAGTGGAAGTACAGGACATCAAGCGCCGGCATCTGCCCCCAGTTGACAATGACCTTGCCCGCGATCTCGGCTTCGCTGACCTCAGCGAGCTGCGCGAGAAGACGAAAGAGAACTACGCTGCACACATGGAAGAAGACGCTCAACGAGATGTCGCCCGACAGCTTATGGACCAGGTGATTGCTGCTAACCCAGTGGACCCACCAGAATCACTCGTCGAGGCTCGCCTTGATCATTCCATGCAGAGAGCTGCTGAGGATCTCGCCCGGCAGGGTGTTGATCCCCACCACAGTGTGGACTGGGCGGCCTATCGAGCAGAGAACGAGCCACATGCAAAGCGTGCCGTGACCGAAGAAGTCCTGTTCGATGCCATCGTCAATGCTGAGGGAATCGAAATTGAAGATGCTGAGGTCCTTGTTGAGATTGAAAATCACCAGGAGGGACAACCTGAGGGCACCGCTGAAAGCGTGGCACAACGAATGCGTCAAGATGGCTCGTTCGATGGTCTCAGGCTTGCCATGCTACGACGTCGAGCTTTAGACCTCGTCAAAAGCCATGCTACGATCGAGACTGTGGAAGCGGGCCCTGAGTCGACCACAGAGAACGACAGCTAGAAAACAGCCTATTCCACCCCTTGTTTTCTCTCACTACATACGGACCTCCACCATGCCCCTGATCCCAATGGTCGTCGAGCAGACGGCTCGTGGTGAACGTGCGTATGACATCTATTCGCGCCTGCTGAAGGACAACATCATCTTCGTTGGCAGTGCCATAGACGACGATGTGGCCAACTTGGTGATCGCCCAGCTACTGTTTCTTGAGGCCGAAGATCCCGAAAAAGACATACAGCTGTACATCAACAGCCCTGGGGGATCAGTAACCAGCGGGCTCGCCATCCTCGACACCATGCGTTATATCCGACCGAACGTGTCAACTCTGTGCATCGGCCAAGCAATGAGCATGGGCGCGGTGCTCTTGGCCGCAGGTGAGAAGGGTAAGCGGCTGGCCCTACCGAATTCACGCATCATGCTGCATCAGCCTCATGGCGGTATTCAGGGAACTGCTTCAGATATCGAAATTCACACAAGAGAAATCTTGCGTTTGCGTGAACGTATTATCACTCTGCTAGCCTCTTACACGGGCAAATCACCAGAAGAAATCAACGTTGACGCCGACCGAGATTTCGTCTTGACGGCGCAAGAAGCCGTTGAATATGGAATTGTTGATCAAGTGATCACGGAGCATTCAGCTGCCACGCAGGTACAAGGCAGCTAGTGCCAACGAGGGCTAACCACGTTAGGTAACGAGATGGGTGGTCGAAGTACAACAAACGGATCTTCTTTGCGCTGCTCCTTTTGTTCGAAGAGCCAAAGTGAAGTCCGCAAGCTCATCGCTGGACCACACGTCTACATCTGTGATGAGTGCATCGAGATCTGCACAGACATCATTGACGAAGAAACCAATGTTGCGGAACGAGAAGGCCAACTCAACCTCCCTACCCCTCCCGAGATCAAATCGTTTCTTGACGCCTATGTCATTGGGCAAGACGATGCTAAGAAGCGCCTCGCGGTGGCTGTATACAATCATTATCGGCGCTCCGAGATGCTTCAGCATCGAAAACGCGATGATGTGGAACTCTCCAAAAGCAACATCCTTCTGATTGGCTCGACCGGGACTGGCAAGACACTGCTCGCTCAGACGCTTGCGCGTTTCCTTGAGGTACCGTTCACAATCGCCGATGCAACCACGCTGACCGAAGCAGGATACGTAGGCGAAGACGTCGAGAACATTATCCTGAAGCTTTTCCAGGCATCGGGATACGACAAGGAAAAAACAGAGCGCGGCATAATCTACATCGATGAAATCGACAAAATCGCCCGCAAGGATGAAAATCCGTCGATCACTCGAGACGTCTCCGGCGAAGGTGTGCAACAAGCGCTCTTGAAAATACTAGAGGGAGTGCAGGCTAACGTTCCGCCCCAGGGTGGTCGTAAGCATCCGCACCAGGAATTCTTCCAGATTGACACCACCAACATTCTGTTCATCGTCGGTGGAGCATTTGTGGGTCTGGAGAAGATCATCCGCAACCGTATCGGCAAACAGGCGCTCGGGTTCACGCCCCACCTCGAGGTCAGCGACCGCAAGGAAAACGACATGCTGCCAATGGCGGAAACAACCGATTTGATCCACTACGGTTTGATTCCGGAGTTCGTTGGCCGTCTCCCTGTAATGGCAACGCTACGAGATCTTGGCAAGGAAGATCTCGTCACTATCCTCGCCCAACCCAAGAATGCCCTGACGAAACAATATGAGAGGATGTTCGAGTTTGAAGATGTCACCCTGACCTTCACAGACGATGCCCTTGAAGCAATCGCGGAGCGCGCCATGGCCCGTGGCATCGGTGCACGCGGGCTACGTGCCATCATGGAAGACTTTATGCTCGAAATCATGTACAAGCTTCCCGGCGATACCGAGGTTAAAGAATGTGTCGTTAGTCGCAAGGTTGTTGAGAATGAGGTCGACCCACTCGCGGTAATGCGGAAGGCTGGTTAGCTAATCGTGACGGCGCCACGATCCAGGAATTCGCAAAACACACTGAGTCGCTAAGTCATTGCGGCTCGTACCAGACAAGGATAAAATTCTTTTCATCGAAGTTCCCCCCGTAGTTTTCTCTCGAGATCCCTGAACCGAACAGGTATTCGTATGTCCAAGCGAACCCAAGGCGAGTATCAGACGCTGCCGCTTCTACCACTGCGGGACGTCGTTATCTTTCCCGGGATGATGATGCCATTCGTGGTAGGCCGGGCCCGGTCGGTAGCCGCCTTGGAACGAGCCATGGAATCAGGCAAGCGCCTGTTTCTCGCTGCTCAACGCGATGCTGAGATCGATGATCCCGAGGCCACCGAGGTTTACGGTGTGGGAACGATCGCGATGATCGTACAAAGCCTGAAACAACCCAACGGCAACATCCGCGTACTTGTCGAAGGCGTACAACGTGCACAAGCTATCGAGTTTACGGAAGAAGACACATTTCACGAGGTCGTAGTAAAACCACTAGTTTCCGCGGACGCGGCCCCTGAGGTTCACACCAAGACCAAGGCGCTCACGCGCCTGTTTGAAAAATACGTCAAGTTGGCAGCCAACCTGCCTCATGAGGCAATGCTAGCCGCGGTAAAAAAAGACGACCCGGGCCGCCTCGCGGACACCATCGCCGCTCACCTGGACGTTGATCTGCCAGGCAAGCAAGACCTCCTAGAGATTGTTGACATCGAAAACCGCCTCGACAAACTCGTCGAAGCTGTCACGTTCGAGATCGAGAAGCTGCGCGTCGACAAGAAGATCCAGGGTCAGGTTAAGAAGCAAATGGAGCAGGCCCAGAAGGAGTACTACCTCAACGAAAAAATGAAGGCGATCCAGCGCGAGCTCGGGAGCAAAGACGGCAAAGGATCAGAGGTCGACCAATTGCGAGTAAAAATCGCTAAGTCGGGCATGCCAACGGATGTCATGGAAAAAGCCGAGCAGGAGCTTGAGCGCCTAGAGACAATGCCGCCAATGTCGGCCGAAGCAACAGTGTCGCGAAATTATGTCGATTGGCTTGTCTCGGTTCCCTGGTTCCGACGCACAAGAGAAAACAACAACCTTAGCCTTGCCGCCGATATCCTCGACGAAGACCACTACGGTCTTGAGAAGATTAAGGAGCGCATCGTCGAATTTCTCGCGGTACGTCAGCTTGTTGACCAAATGAAAGGCTCGATACTTTGCTTTGTAGGTGCTCCAGGGGTCGGTAAATCTTCTCTCGGCCGCTCGATCGCGCGTGCAACAGGCCGCGAGTTTGTTCGTTTATCAGTAGGCGGGGTCCGTGATGAAGCCGAGGTCCGCGGCCACCGCCGAACCTATATTGGTGCTTTCCCGGGCCAGATCATGCAACGCATGAAGGCGGCTGGGGTTATTAATCCAGTCTTTCTGCTCGATGAAGTTGACAAGATGAGCATGGACTTCCGCGGTGACCCATCGTCGGCACTCATGGAAGTTCTTGATCCCGAACAAAACAATCAGTTCGTTGATCACTACCTAGATGCCGAGTACGACCTCTCGCATGTCATGTTCATCGCAACAGCAAATGTTTTACACACCATTCCGGCACCCTTACAGGACCGCATGGAAATCATCCGACTCTCGGGGTACACGGAAACTGAAAAGATGCAGATCGCTCGGCGTCATTTGATTAGCAAGCAGATTGCCTATCATGGTCTGCGCGAGAACCAGCTTGAGATTACCGACAATGCCCTTGGCCGAATTATCGGCGAATACACGCGCGAGGCTGGTGTTCGGGCACTCGAACGCATGGTCGCGCGGGTCGCACGCAAGGGCGCACGCAATCTTGTCGACCAATACTCAGCTGAGATCACCAAGGCCGTCGAAGCAATTGCAGCCGCCGAAGAGGAAGAACGTGCACTCGCGACGCTCACTGACGAAGCCAATGCGCAAGAATCGGCCGACGCGGAGGCAGCAGAGAAGGTGGATCCGGCACTCGACAAGCTTAAGGCCGACGACCTGGCCGACGATGGCGACGAAGAAGACACCTTTGAGGATGATGACTTCAGCAGTGACTTCGACATAGAGAACATTGAAAATTTCAACCTCGATGATATCGATATGAGCGGCTTCGACAATGATGAAGAGGAAGAACTCGAAGCTGTAATCGAGGCACGCAATCCTATGGAACGGGTCATGCCTAAGCGCACCGCGCTAGCTGACGCAATTCCCGAAGATGCCAACCTCGTTGTCAACGCTGATAAGCTCGAGGAATACCTCGGCGTGCCGCGCTTCAAAAAGCGCCAGAAGGAAGAGGCGTCCGAGGTTGGCCTTGTGGCGGGCCTGGCTTGGACCGAACGTGGCGGGGAGATCCTGGCCACTGAGGCAACGCTGATGCCCGGAAAGGGCAAGTTGGCGCTCACTGGCCAGCTCGGGGACGTGATGCAAGAATCAGGGCAGGCAGCTCTATCGTATGTGCGCTCACGAGCCAGCACATTCGACGTCGAAAAAGACTTTCACCAAAACTACGATATTCACTTGCACGTCCCGGAAGGGGCCATTCCAAAGGACGGGCCTTCGGCTGGAATTACGCTAGCGACCGCGATTGTTTCGGCGCTAACCGGAGTGCCGGTCAGCCACGACGTCGCCATGACGGGCGAGATTACGTTGCGCGGGAAGGTACTGCCAATTGGTGGCTTGAAGGAAAAGGTTCTCGCTGCTCACCGGGCTGGCTTAACTCAAGTGATCATGCCTGCAGAAAACGAAAAAGACCTCCAGGACGTACCTGGCGAAGTATTGCAAGACCTGACAATCCACTTCGTTGACACTATGGACGAAGTGTTGCGTCTCGCACTCGTGTCACCCCTGGCGCCCGCGTCAGACGACGAAGAGGGAGAACTGCCGCCCGGTGGGCAGCAGCCCGATGGAAGTGTCCAACAACCCCCTCTGACCCACTAGTTAGTCACTCCGCTGTAACGAACACAAGAAGCCATTTGACAGTTTCGTAGATGCCGCTTCGCCCCAATAGCTGGACCCTTCCTGGGTCTTTCAAAATTCGTGAAAATCCACAACATCGAACGCACACTACGTACCCGCAATGCGGGACATTATCCCGACGAATACCTTCCCGAAATCGCTTTCATCGGAAGATCAAACGTCGGCAAATCAAGCCTTATTAATTCGCTGCTGTCACGCAAGAAACTAGCTGCGACGAGTCGCACACCGGGCAAAACACGGGCGATTGATTGGTTTCGGATCGACCGCGGTGGCAGGGCGAATTGTTTTTTTGTTGACCTTCCTGGCTACGGCTTTGCCAAGGTACCCAAAAAAGTTCGCGAAGAAGCTTGGGCTCGATTAATTGACACTTACCTCGAGTCAGACAGGCCACTGGTTTTAGCGTTACAACTGCTGGATATGCGGCGCCTTGGCCCCACCAAACTGGATGAACAAATGATCACGTGGTTACGTGAAACTCGTTTGCCGCACGCGTTCATTCTTACCAAGGCCGACAAGCTTAAGCGGAGCAACAAGTTGGGAGCGATGAAAAAATTTGAAGTTAGTTTAAAAAGGGTCGACGACCATCCTTTGATTTCCTACTCTGCCGTGACGGGCGAAGGGAAAAACGAGCTCTGGTCCTTAATCAATCAGTCCATCGCTCAAACTCAGTAGCACTCAACCACTCACCTGCCGGGTGAGAGTTTAGAAAGAATATGAGCAACGAATCTGCAATCTTGGTACCGCCGGCAACGAGCCGGATATGGGAACTGGGAGAGTTACGGGGATCCAGCGTTAATTTTCTGCGCAGCATTGCCGAGAAACTCGGAATCAATGCCTCCAGCGAGACACGCAAGGCTGATCTGGTCTATCAGATCCTGCAAATGCAGATGGAACAATCAGATTCACTAAACACCGAGGGGCTTCTTGAGATTCTTCCCGAAGGCTTTGGCTTCCTACGAAACGCCTCAAGAAACTATCTCTCAGAGCATAGTGACGTGTACATCTCCCCCTCACAGATCCGAAGATTCGCCCTGAGAACCGGCGATACTCTGGCCGGGCAGATCCGACCACCTAAAAATGGCGAACGTTACTTCGCCATGATCAAGATTGAATCCATCAATCAAGGAATGCCTGGGGAGATAGAGCGAAAGTCATTTTATGAGAGTTTCACACCGCTGCACCCCGAGGAGCGCTTCGACCTTGAAACCCGCGGAGGTGACCTCTCCACTCGTATACTGGACATGCTTTGCCCCCTCGGGAAGGGACAGCGCGCCCTAATTGTGTCACCACCTCGCGCAGGCAAGACGGTGTTATTACAGTCTCTGGCACAATCCATTAAAAGGAGTCATCCCGAAGTCGATCTAATCGTTTTGTTAATTGGAGAACGCCCCGAAGAAGTCACGGAGATGCAGCGATCAATTGATGGTGAGGTAATCGGCGCTACCTTTGACGAACCCGCTGAGTCGCACACACAGGTTGCTGAACTGGTGCAGGAAAAAGCAAAGCGGCTGGTAGAACAGGGGAACGACGTAGTAATACTGCTTGATTCAATCACCCGACTGGCACGCGCCTACAACACCACCTGTCCGCAATCGGGGAAAGTATTATCAGGTGGAGTCGATGCCAACGCCCTCCACAAGCCGAAGCGCTTCTTCGGCGCTGCGCGTAACATCGAAGACGGCGGCAGCCTAACTATCATCGCTACTGCGCTAATCGACACTGGCTCTCGGATGGACGATGTCATCTTTGAGGAATTCAAAGGCACCGGGAACTCTGAGGTCATACTCAGCCGTATGCTCGCCGAACGGCGTATATGGCCCGCCATTGACATCAACCGATCTGGCACGCGCAAAGAAGAATTGCTATTTTCACCGGAAAAACTGAATAAAATCTGGGTATTGCGTAAGGTGTTACAACCCCTTGGTCCGGCTGAAGCTATGCAGCTTCTAATCGACAAGGTTGGCAAAGTCGACAGCAACGACGAATTTCTTGCCGCAATGAACACCTCGGAGTAAGTAAATAAAAAGGAGTCCAAAATGAAGCCTGACATCCATCCGGAATACCATGACGTTATGGTTGTATGTGCTTGCGGGAATTCATTCCAAACACGCTCGACGAAATCTGATTTACGGCTCGAAGTCTGCAACGAATGTCACCCGTTCTTCACGGGCAAACAGCGTCTGCTCGATTCAGCCGGCCGCGTTGAGAAGTTCCAACGAAAGTATGAAGGCTTCTACGCGGAGCAGGACACGATCAAAGCGGAATTGGAAGCCAAGGCAGCCAAAAAAGATGCCGAGCTAGCTGCGGCCGCCCTCAAAGCCGAGGAGGAGGAGGCCCGCGCTGCTGTCATAGCTAAAAACATTGCGGAAGCGGGTAACGATGATGATGTTCCCGACGCCACGGCGGCGGCGGAAGCCAAGAACGAGAACCCCGAGGAAGAAACCATCAACTAACCAGTCGGAGTCGCGCCCCTAGGGGCCTGTCCGCCTCCTGGAATCGCGCTCCGGAGCTTCCCATGAACACCACCGTCATCTCGCGGCTCGAAGACATCAAGACCAAATTCGCGGAGCTGAACGAAGAGATCGCCAAACCTGAGGTTATCCAGGACGCTATCCTTTATCGAAAGCTCACCAAGCATCACGCCGATTTGCGCCAGGTTGTCGAAACCTACCAAAGCCTTCAAGAGGTCGACAGAGAAATAGCCGGCGCCAAAGACCTGCTCAATGAGTCTGACCCTGAGATGCAGGCAATGGCTGAGAAAGAGCTCGCCATTCTAGAGGAACAAAAGGAGGGCCTGGAGGGGCAGCTGATGAAGCTTCTGTTGCCTAAGGACCCAAATGACGAACGCAATATCGTGCTTGAAGTACGTGCGGGCACAGGGGGGGAAGAAGCCGCACTTTTCGCGGCCGAGATTTTCCGAATGTACCAGCGCTTCGCCGAAGGCAAGCGTTGGAACGTTGAAATCCTCGACGAAAGTTTCACGGGAACTGGTGGGCTTAAAGAGGTCAACGCTCTCATAGAAGGGGCCGGGGCCTACAGCCAACTCAAGTATGAGAGCGGTGTCCACCGCGTGCAGCGTGTTCCAGAAACCGAGGCTTCGGGGCGTATCCACACTTCTGCGATTACTGTCGCCGTGTTGCCAGAAGCAGAAGACGTGGAGATCCAGATAGAAGAGAGTGACTTGCGTGTCGACACGTTCTGCGCCTCAGGTCCCGGTGGCCAGGGTGTCAACACAACCTATTCGGCGGTACGCCTAATTCATGAGCCTACGGGCCTGGTGGTGCAGTGTCAGGACGAGCGTTCATGGCACAAGAATAAGGCGAAGGCTCTGCGTGTTCTCAAGGCACGCCTCTACGACTTGAAGCTTCAAGAGCAACACGAGGCCATCGCGGAAGAGCGCCGCGGGATGGTGGGTTCCGGAGACCGTTCGGAGAAAATTCGCACCTACAACTTTCCTCAAAGTCGTGTCACCGACCACCGCATTAACTTCACCAGTCACCAGATCGACTCCATCCTGAGCGGTAGCATCCAGGCTCTCGTTGACGAACTCGCCTCACATTATGAGACGGAACGGCTTAAGCAAGAGCTTTCGGCTGAAGCTGTCTGAGGCCAACCGTGCCCAACCACGCGAGCAAGGACACAACGCAACTGCTTACTCGATCTTCGACCGTAGGTTCCGCACTACATGAAGCCGAACAAAGCCTGGAATCTGCTGGTATAGAAGGAGCTCGGCTCGAAGCCACTCTGCTTCTCGGTCATGTCCTTGGTTACTCGCGTGCCCAGCTGTTGTCGACACTCTTAGATCCCTTGACAGAAGATCAGGTTTCCAGCTTCTTTGAACTCACTACCCGGCGTGCCAACCGCGAACCTCTTCAGTACCTCCGCGGCCGTGCCTCGTTTCTCGACTTTGAACTTGAGGTGCACCCCGGGGTATTTATCCCTCGCCCAGAAACCGAGCGGGTTGTTGAGCACGCACTTAAGATCTGGGACCCGACCGCGGGCTGGGCAATCGACGTCGGCACAGGAAGCGGCGCGATCGCTATCGGCCTGGCACGAGGGAATCCCAGGGGCCGTGTCCTTGCGGTTGACCAATCTCCAATCGCGTTGGGCGCTGCTGCTCGTAATGCTGCCCGGCTTGGGGTTCATAACCGTATTACCTTCGTGCAGGCTGACTTCCTGCGAGCACTCTCTCTTTCAAGCAACAACATCGGCATCATTGTCTCGAATCCCCCATATGTTGCCAATAACGACGAAGTCGATCCGGAAGTGCGCTACCACGAGCCACAGAAAGCTTGGGCGTCTGGTCCCAGCGGCATGGAGGCTTACGAACGCATCATCCCTGAGTCCGCTACCTTGTTGAGTTCTCGACGGTATTTGATTCTGGAGCTTGGCTACGGCCAGGAAAAAGCGGTTCGTGGACTGATTCGGGAGTCGGGTGGTTGGGCGAAACCCCACGTCCTGGCAGACTTGAATAATATTCCGCGAGTACTAACGGTTTGCAGGGAACGGCATCCTTGATTCCCTGCCGGTCTATCCGCAACACCCATGGCAGTCATCACTACCCGTAAACTTCAGTTAATTGCGTACGGTTCGCTGAGTTCGAAGTCAGCGATCTGCGCCTCAAAGGACTCGCCGCCTTCAGTTACCATTGTGTACGTGCCTCGCATGAAACCAAAGGCCGTCCGCAAGGGGCACCCAGAGGTGTACTTGAAGGACTGGCCAGGCTCCAGTACCGGTTGCTCGCCAACAACGCCAGGGCCTTGAACTTCTTGGACCTGCCCGTCGCCGTCAGTAATGATCCAGTGGCGGTTTAACAACCGCACCGTTTCGTTGCCCTCATTGCTAATCGTGACAGTGTAGAGAAAGAACCAGTGGTTCTGCTCGGGCATCGACCGCCCTGGGTCGTGCGTCGATTCTACTTGGATGTTCACGCCGCGTGTTGTCGCCTCAGAAACACTCATTGAGCAATGGTCTTTCAGCCGCGCCTCGACTTCAACTTCATAAGCTATAAGCATCGAGATGGCATGTGATCAGAAACTCTCGCAACGATTGTTAGGAAGCACTGCTGATGCTGGCCTTCTTGCCGAACAAACGGATTGCCCTTGCGGCGATGATTCAAGTATTACCGTTGTTTCCGGCTGGCCAGAACGATAGATTTCCGCTGGTCATTTGCGTAGCGCATCTGAGCCAAGGAGTTTAAATGGAATGAGAGATTCAAAAACAATTCCCGTCCTAGTCCTGTATTTTATTTTCCCTTTTGCCACTGGCGCTTGTGTTGGTGTGACGGATAGCGATGTCGGTATCGCTCAGTCTCCCGCCACTTTGGATGCCGGGGGCATTCCAATGTTCCAGGTGGACCCAAGCTGGCCGAAGGAGATGCCGAACCTCTGGATACTGGGCTCAATAACTTCAGTCTTCGTCGACTCCAAAAACCACGTCTGGATCACCCACCTTCCAGAGACGTTAACCCCCGAGGAAACATCTGCGGTGCAAGATCCGCCTATCGGGGAATGCTGCGTGCCGGCTCCAGTCGTGATCGAGTTCGACGCTGACGGAAACGTTGTTCAGGGGTGGGGTGACCCGTCTACCCAAGATGTATCAGAGTTTCCACGTAACGCTCATGGGCTCTTCATTGATCACAACGATCACGTGTGGATCGGCACCTTTCGTCACCACCGAGTTATGAAATTTACTCGCAGTGGTCAGCTGCTCATGACTATTGGTGAATACGATAAAAATAGGGGAAGTAACGACCCTAACTTTCTAGGCGGACCGGCAGGCATCTGGGTTGATCCTGAGGATAACGAGGTGTTCATCGCCGATGGTTACCGAAATCGCCGAGTCGCCGTTTACGACGGGGAAACGGGAGATTACCTGCGGCATTGGGGTGCCTACGGTGAAATACCGGACGACTCATATAGCTATACGGAGCGTGACCCAGAAGGTTCCCCGCCCCGTCAGTTCTCCACTGTACACGGCCTGGTGGGGTCGAACGATGGCTTGATGTACGTTGCGGACCGCCGGGGCAACCGCATCCAGGTTTTTCAACAAAGTGGGGAGTTCGTAACGGAGAAGGTCATCGCCCCGGAGACACTTGCGTCGGGATCGGCGTTCGTTATAGCTCTATCCCCGGATGAAAACCAAGAGTGGGTATACCTGGCAGATGGCACCAATCACAAGGTCTGGGTTCTTCACCGAGCCGATCTAGAAATCGTTGGCCAGTTCGGTCGAGGCGGCCGCCAAGTGGGCCAGTTCCTCCGTCCCCATGGGATGGGCATTGATTCCCACGGCAATCTCTACGTGGGAGAGGCTTCCACCGGACGCCGGATCCAGAAGTTCACCGTTTCAGCCACCCAGCAATAACGGTGCCGAAAACTAACTGGGGAGTATCGGCACCAAGACACGGCAGCCCAACCAACCGAAACTATCTGCAGACAATTAGCGGTTTCTCACTTGCCCGAACTCGACCCGTCGTTATTGGTTGACGTTTCCTGTCCTTGCGGGTTCATCACGTAGAGGTCTAGCCATGCGACCCATCTCGCCCAAAGATCGAGCGTCGTCTCGTACGTAGCCGGGCCGTGGTCTTCAAACGGATATTTGTACATCGACGCCGTCTTGCCTAGCACTTCGAGAGCATGGAACATCCGATCGGCATGAATCGGGTGGGTGCCAACGTTATGGTCGTCCATGCCGTGATACATCAAAAGGTTGCCCGACAGGCGATCGGCCTGGAAGAAAGGTGACATCTCGATGTAAAGGTCTTGTGCTTCCCACAAATAGCGACGCTCACTCTGGAAACCGGCTGGCGTAAGTGAACGATTGTAGTTGCCATCACCAGCGATCCCTGCTTTAAAAAATGGTGTCTGGACCATGGCGTTGGCGGTACCGAATGCCCCATAACTGTGCCCGCCGATGCCAAGACGATTGCGATCAACCCAACCACGTTCGACAATTTCGTCGATAGTAGCCGCCAAAGTGTTACGCAGATCGTGAGGATATTCGTCGTTCCGCTTTCCCTCTGGGCCTACGATCGGCACGTCAGGTTCCACAAGCGCATAACCGAGTAACGTTAGGACACTCATAGATCTCGCCCCGACGTTCGGGAAGCGGTTCTTGTTGAAGGTCTGGAAACCCTCATCGTAGGCTTCCTGCTCACTGTACTCGCGAGGATAAAACCAGAACATCGCCGGCAAACGAGTGCCATCACTGTAGCCAGTCGGCAAGGTCACCGTAACCCGTGACTCAAACCCGTCCGGCCGCTTGATCGTAAATCGTTCACGTCGAGCTGAAGTGATCCTTGGGTGACGGTCCTGATTGAAGGTTATTTGCGTTTCTGCTCCGGTCTCAAGGTTGACTCGCCACTGGTTCGGCACCATTGTCCCCGATTCTCTCGAAATGATGGCTTCGGTAAGGCTATCGTCCAGCGGCGTACCCATAGCCTCGAAAATGTCCGGCGAACTCTGGAAGACGCGCTCCTTGTCACCGGAAAAAATCCCGACCTTGTCAACAAACGGCCGTGGTGCATCGGCAAGTGGGTCCTCGTAGTATTGAGTTCCAGACAGGTACACAAATTGGCCATCTGGAGACAGACGCACAGCCCCGGGCTTGGCACTACCGACAAGTGTTCCCATATCAGCGGTGCGGTCGTCGGTGTCCTCCTCGTAAATTAGATATTCCTGGCTCGGGTTGTCCAGCGAGACGGCGTGGACGGTTTCATCGCTACCGTCACGGCGAGTCAGGAACATGAGCCGCCCCGACTCGTCGAAGCGGGCCGATTGGATGCGTTCTTCCGTTTCGTAAATCAACTGAGTGTCGTCGTCACCGAATGGAGGCAACCAATACATCACGCGATCCTTGCGTGGCTCGCGCTCTTCCGATTCTTCTTCGGCTTCTTCTTCCTCGGCATCGTCATCAGCTTCCGGACGCGCCTCAAGTTGCAGGAACACCATCCCCGGCCCACCATCCGTCCGCCATGCTAGGCCGCGTTTGTCCTCGTCGTTGGCACCACTACCGCCAGATCGCTGCCCGCGTCCACCGCCATTGTTGTCCTGCGCTTGTTCGTTGACGTCTTCATCATCGATCAACGCCAAGACGCTGCCATCCGCACCCCAGATTTCCTCAACCGTGCCCGCACTACTAACCGGTACGATGTAGGAAAGGTCATCCTTGATGGTGGTCACACGGAAATACTCACCGTCGGGGGACACACTGACGGAACGAAGCATTGCGGGCCCACCAATCAGTTCAGTGTCGCCTGAAGCAACATCGATGCTGGCAAGCTGTCCGGTCGAATAGTAGTAGACAAGTTCCTTTTCGTAGGGATTCTCAAGAAGATCAAAATAGGTACGTAAGCGATTGCGGTCAGGCGTCGTCACCCGAACCTTTGGCGTTTCCGGGACCTCGGGCATAGGCGGTTCGGGCCCACGGTCCGTCGGCAAGAGCACGGCAACAATCCGACTGCTATCCGCCGTCCAGTTGAACACCGCAACATGGGTGGCGAGTACAGCAGTGTTAGTAATGCGCCGCGATTGACCACTCTGAGTGCTAGCGACATAAATGTGGGTCGCATCGTCGAAGTTCGCAAAGAAAGCTACTTGCGAACTGTCTGGCGACCACCGCTGTCCCGTTACACGGGCACCGTCAGGGATCTGGATCACAGTAGCGAGCTCGCCGTCCGCTGTATAGAGCTCGATGCCGACACTGCTGCGGGTTGTGAAACGACGGTTACGGTTCGCTGCTGGATCGATCTGGAACTGCCCCAGGTCATAGTGACGTTTAGCAAACATCGCGAGCGCCGGAAATCCATCACTCACCGTCCGCATAAACATCTGCCCAGTCGGATCCGGGTTCTGCATGCGAAGGGGTTGGTCCTGTGTCGCCATGACCGCATCGAGGACCTCGGATGGTGGCATCAGGTACGCCTCAGTATTAAGAAGAACTAGGCGCGGGTCTTCCGGGGCCTGGTTTTCCGCATCCTCTTGCTGTGCGTTGAGCGCCACGGACGGAACAAGTAAAAAGGCTAACGCTACGATTCCAACCGAACGAAGAGTGGGCAAATGACCGTGCATGTTCCTGCCTCTTTTGGGTGTATAGGGCTGGCAAAGACGTCTCGAATCATACAACCCGCGGACGGTAACTTCCCAGGTTTGTCTCTTCTTCTGGTCCGCATCGAGTGGTGTTAATACCGCCAGAACAAACAAGACAATCAAACAACCTCACATCAATCGCTGGCCCCTAACCATCTAGCGTCAGCATCCCGCGAACAACCCTGAAGTGTTTGATCCATCCTGTGTAGACGCTTCGTCGTAGACCCTAAAATAGAACTCCGGTCCGAGCGGGCCTTCCGGCAATCGTGGGTAGCCTACGAGGGCCCGCGTTTTCGGGTAGAAGTCAAGCAATGCTTCTACCTCTAAATCTTCAAGAAGAGTAAGTGCCGTAGCCAGGCCGTCGGCAGTGAAGCCGTTAGAAACAACAACGGTCGCGATTCGACGATGCGTCAAACCAAAGCCGGTTCGAGGGTCTACGGTATGGGAATAACGAATATCTTCAATCTGAACAAATTGCTCAGTATCACCGGACGTAGAAATGGCAGCGTCCGTCAAAACAACCTCGCATCCCGCGTGGGGGATTTCTAAGTGCCAGCCAGGTTCGCCGGGAGGTGCTGAACCTACGACGATGTCACCACCAGCCTCCACGAGAGCCTTAGTAATACCGTGTACGCGCAAGGTTCCAAGTGCTCGGTCAATCACGTAGCCCTTAGCGATCCCACCGAGATCGAGTCTTAGGCTTGTGCCGGTAATCTGCGCAGTCTGCGCTGTGTCGTCGAGACGAAGCTTGTCGTTCCCAGCAGCGCGCATTGCGGAGCGTAGCTCAGCCTCGTTGGGCATCCTTTCGTCACGAATCGCACCCCGCCAAAGCCGGGTCAGTGCCCCGGCCGTGATATCAAACGCCCCCCCGGTCTGGCGGGCGAGCCGCTGCCCTCGGTCCAAAACTTCATATAATTCCGGGCTAACCGAAACCGGAACTTGCCCAGCACGCGAGACGAGGCTCGACAGTTCGCTATCGTTTCGATAATCGCTAAAAATCCAGTCGAGCCGGGCAATTTCGGCGAACGCTGCTCGCGCTGCCTCCCGCGCCTTGTCTCGCGTGCCCGAGTAAAGAACTATACGCACTTGCATGCCCATGTGAACCTGTCTATACACATAGCGGTCTTCACTGGGCACAACTGGACTTGTTCGAGTGTCCGGCTCCGTTTGGCAGCCGGTCGAAAATAAAGAAACCAGTAAAAGGAAAAGGATGTTCTTCCCTATCAACATCAGCCCTCGGTTGGTGGCTGTAACAACCATCTTCCTGGGAACTTTGCCCGGGAACGCATTACAACTCGAACCGTACACCGAGGCAATTTCCGGCACCCTAATCACCTTTGACATGGTCCCAATTCCAGGTGGTTCGCTTTCTGTAGCTGGTCCTGCAAATTCGGATATTAAACGCATTCTCAAGATTGACGATATTTGGATCGGCAAGACTGAGGTTACCTGGCAAGAGTACGACGTCTGGCAACTGGGCCTTGACCATGAACCCGCGAAGCGTCGCCAGATCAACACAGAATCACGACCCAGTCGCCCTTACGGTGCGCCGGATTGGGGCTTCGGCCACTCCGGCTTCGCCACACTTTCGGTGACGGTCCACGCGGCGGAAGAATACGCCCGCTGGTTGTCAGAGAAAACGGGGAGAAACTATCGCCTCCCGACAACCGACGAGTGGCAATATGCATGCTATCTCGGAATCGGCGTGGCTACGGTACGAGCAAGAACGACCATGCCAAACTTAAACGTGGAGGATCGTGATTCCATCGCCTGGCACTTTGGGAACTCTGACCGTGCCACTCACCCCGTAGCTTCTAAGAAGCCTAATACTCTTGGAGTCTACGACATGTTAGGTAACGCTGGAGAATGGGGACGGGACAAGGACGGGTCTACAGGACTGCATGGCGGTTCATACCAGGACAAAGCAACGAACATACACTGTGGTACTCGCTCTGAGCAGACTCGTGCTTGGAATTCAACCGACCCACAAATTCCCAAAAGTACCTGGTGGCTGTCAGACGCTCCCTTCGCGGGGTTCCGTATTGTCCGGGACCCGCGGGGCGAAGAAAGCGTACGATAGGCTAAAGAATTGGGAACACGAATGAACAGCGACAGTCCACACCGGATTAGAGATCGAATTAAATTACAGTGGAGGCACTGATGGAAAACTCCCGAATCACCCGACGTGACGCTATCAAAACAACCGCTGCGGTTACCGCCGGTATCGTTAGTAATCCGCGGTTCGCGTTCGCAGGCGGCCAAAGGGCAACCATGCGAGTCGGCGTCATCGGCTGTGGTGGCCGCGGCACGGGGGCAGCGGTCAATTGTGTTGAGTCCTCAGAAGGTATCGAGATC
>Ga0209034_10000545_pt1 | contig 18911 bp, 22 predicted proteins | sample MarorgKNORR_S2LV_2_FD_188219 | JGI IMG/M metagenome (GOLD analysis project Ga0209034, IMG submission 188219) | Marine microbial communities from the Southern Atlantic Ocean, analyzing organic carbon cycling - 250m_A/KNORR_S2/LV (SPAdes) (version 2) | ecosystem: Environmental > Aquatic > Marine...
CCGAAAGTAGCAAAGTTACAATCGAAGTTTGGAAATAGACTTAAATCCGGAGCGTTTCAATAAACCAAAAAAGAGAGGCCCGAGAAAATTCTCGGGCCTCTCTTTTTTGGTTACTTGTGTATGACTACTGATTAGCCCCTTACCATGTTAGGAGTTGGCTCTAATGGTAGTCCTGGGTGTCCAGTCAGGTCGATGCCCAAATTGGACATCTCACGGGCCTTCTTACCCATGTCTGGAAGCACTGCTTCAATCTTATCTTCATCAAGATCAGCCGCTATACCAGGGTATCCAGCTCTTTCGATCATTGCACCAAGTTTGTTCCTATTCAATTGCTCTAGGCACCAACCTAGCGGATCTTCGATGAGTGTCCTATCCCAGTAGATTCTATGGTTCTTGTTTCTAGGACCATAGTGGTAATGAGGTCCGTCCCAGAAACAGTCGAAAGCAATCATCTCAGTCTCTTCAACGAAGCTCTTTCCTGGTACTCCGCCAATGTCAGCCAACACATGTATTGCTAGGCCACCGTCACCGACTGGTAAACGACGCATTTCCAATCCAAACCGTATGTTTCCGGCTTCGAATATCTCAGTTCCCCGATTATGTTTTACTACATTTCTTTTTGTAGCAAACAATTCACGAGCTATAGCCTCTACCTCAGGTAGAGCCATTAAAACTTCTTCTGTGTCTAGGTTCTCGGAAATTTCAGAATATCCGGCCCTATTTAACATTTGTGGTAATTTGTTTTTTATAGTCTTCATCGTCCAGGCTATTGGATTACCGTCAATAATAGGATCAAGTCTGAACTTCTTACCGCCGGAAATCTTCTCGTTGGAAGATTCCAACATCATTGGGCCACCGACCTCTAGGTTATCGTTTTCGGGACCATAAACATAACTACGCTCTTCATCAAAGCAGTTGAAACGTAGCAGGACTGTTTCTTTTCCATCAACGTCACTTACTACTTGAACAACCACACCTTGATCCGCGTGGTCCTGAATGTTTCCGTCCCATAATTCGTGCTGCATTACAAAAGTAACATTACCAGCTTCAACCCTTGGCCTTCCTTTAAGCTGCACCATATATATAACCTCCACCATTATGGTATTAAACCCCAAAATGATCGTTGCATAACATTAAATACATATCATTGAGAGGATATTGCCGGAATTGTACCATTTTTTTTAGTTCAATACACCTATAAATTTTTTTCTGTATGAAACTAATGTATATATTGTCCCACAAGTGCCCAAATGTTAACATTCAGAGCAACACGAATTAACGTGATAACTCAGTACTAATTACATATTTATAGGACGCTACATGGATCATTCTGAAATCCTTTCACTGATTAATGACCTAAAAGAAGACGAATCCACATCTTTAAACTTGGCTGGAAAAGGACTAACGTCAATACCAGCAGAAGTCTTCGAACAAACCCAGCTGACGGAATTGAATTTACGGGAGAACAATATATCTGAACTACCTTCAGAAATAGGCAATCTAACTAACTTGTTCCGCCTCAACCTGTCAGACAATAACCTCGTAACTCTGCCACCAGAAATAGGCCTTCTAACAAATCTCGGTCGGGTGAATATTGGGAGCAACCAATTAATCACACTTCCAGAGGAAATAAGAGGCTGGACAAAAGTTACGTGGCTGTACCTAACTAACAATCAGATCTCATCTCTACCATCGACTATAGGAGATCTGGAGGAATTGACAGATCTGCAGTTGGGTGGCAACGCCATTACCGAATTGCCACCAGAAATAGGTAACTTGAAGTCTCTTGCAGAACTACAACTCAGTGAGAACAATATCACTGCACTCCCGAACACAATCGGAAATCTCAAGAGCTTGTCTAAACTTTACCTTCAGGGCAATGCCATCAGTGAACTACCATCAGAAATAGGCAATTTACAAAGCCTCAGTTGGTTATATCTTCACGGTGGAAACCAAATCAAGGTATTACCTACAGAGCTCGGGAATTTAATATCCCTGACCGGTCTATACCTAGAAGGGAATAATATCTCCGAATTACCAATAACAATTGAGAATCTTGAAAACCTGGTTTGGCTAGACTTGGAAGGAAACAACCTCTCAGAACTACCGTTAACGATATGCAAACTAACTAGATTAATACAATTAAATCTTCGCAGAAACAAACTAACTGAATTACCTCCAGATGTGGGCAACTTGATAGACCTTACTTACTTTGATCTGGAAGGAAATCGTATAGAAGAACTACCCGCAGAAATAGGCAACTTAGAAAGGTTGACAGAGTTCCATTTAAATAACAATGCTTTGAACGTCTTGCCAAATGAGCTGGGGGATCTATCTGAACTTGTAGACCTGTTCCTCTCTAATAACAACTTGACATCAATTCCTGACAGTATGAATCAATTGATACATTTGGAGAGTCTGCATTTATCTGACAACTTGATTACGGAACTTCCTGATTGGCTGAAACAGCTTTTGGACGACGAGATTTTGTTCATATCAGGGAATCCTGTTGCGGGTTAGAACCGCAAAATCTCATTGGTTCAATCGAATTTGAACAACTGCAAATTTGACAAGGAGAATCAGATTTAATGAAATTACTCACATATGGCCAAGCTCAAGGCACACGCTGTGGAGTAATCAAAGGCGATTCAGTAGTCGATGTAAGCTCATTGTTAAAGTTAGACAACCCATTAAAAGACGTACAAGCACTACTAGAACTAGATGAAAACATTTTGGCTAAGTTACAAAGTGCGCTCGACGAATCCACGACACACAATAGCATATTACTATCAGAAGCGAAGTTATTTTCTCCAATACTGCAGCCACCTACCATCAGAGATTTCATGATTTTTGAAGAACATGCAACTGCGCAAGGAACTAGGGAGAGACAAGAGGCATGGTACAGAATGCCGATCTTCTATTTTTCAAACACCCTTTGTGTATTAGGTACTGAAGATTCTTTCCCTCATCCAGACACCTGTGAAAGGCTAGATTACGAACTAGAAATAGCTTGTATAATTGGGAAAGAAGGCCGAAACGTCCCTGCATCTGCTGCAATGGATTACATCGCGGGATTCTGCATATTTAATGACTGGAGCTGCCGAGATATACAAGCAGACGAAAGCTCTGTCGGCCTTGGACCTGCAAAGGGCAAAGACTCTGCTTCATCACTTGGACCATGGATGGTCACAACTGATGAAATGGCTCCTTTTTTGAAAGAAGGGAGACTTCACGTGAAGTGCTCTGCGAAAGTTAATGGAGATTATTGGGTTAAAGACAGCAACGCCGGAGTCTCGTACCATACATGGGGAGATATGATAGAGAGAGCATCTAAAGACAGCAGAATAGCCCCTGGTGATGTACTAGGTTGTGGGACTGTTGGCGGCGGATCAATAGGGGAAGCCATAAGAAAAGGATTCCCACAAGCCCGGTTTCTTCTCCCTGGAGACGTCGTTGAAATGGAGGTCGAAGGTCTAGGCAATCTAGTTGGTAGAATAGACCCTCCCGAGAACCCTAATCCTAATTATAGATATAAAGTAACAAGCCTACCGCCAATTCCGGAAAGAGGAATAGCGAAAGACTACAAATACGAATTTAAGAATAGAGCTTAAAAAGCCGACTATTTATTAGTCACTCTTCAGGATCCAGAGATATATTCTCGAGGATATCTTGAAGCGCCTGATCTAATAGCGGATCTAATTCAACGGGCTGTATAAATGGAGTATATGAATACTCATCTCTGACTTGATCAATTATTTGTCTAGCCTCTTGACTTGACGATCCCATTTTTTCCAAAGCATCAGACAACTCTTGAGATTCAGACTCACCTAGGGCCTTTAGCTCTGATAAATCTATATCTAAACCGAATATCGCATTCAGTCTAATCATAATGTCATAAAAAGAGCGCCTATCAGTCGTTATTGTCGTTTGTTGACTGGATCCCGATACGAACGGATACATGGGAGCCAACGCTCCAAACCGAAACATTTCTATATCACTATATTCGTAGTGTGCCATAGAAACCAAAGCCATACCGATAGTGGGGCCTCTCCTACTATCACTCCCATAGCTAGAGAATTGAACACCATATCTTTCCAGCGTAGCTTTCATTTCAGGTTTACTATATGTGCAGGTTATACGCCTCTCAAGATCTGGTGGCGCAGGACCATTTACCCCTTCAACAGCCACAACTTGCTTAATACCAAGTTTTTGGGCTGCAGTAAAGAAGGCTTCAGCATATATATCTAATCTATACCAGGGCTCTTCTCCAAGGAAAACAACTAAACCATCACCCGCATCATAAAAATCATTCTCCCTATTCATTGCAGATGAAGGCAACCCATCATCAAACGAGGCTGCTGGCCTGTAGATATCATGCGTTCCAGCGACCTGAAACGGATAGCACATGTTGTTGACATAGTCGCTCATAGACCCTATTTTGCGGGCATGGAGCTTATCTATCAGATATCTGGGTAAGCGGCTAGATATTCTCCCTCCATTAGACCACTGTCTCCGCCAGCCACTAATCATATATTTATAGTTTTGCGTCTCATCGAAAACGAAGAGTTCTTCAGCCATTACACCTTACCTCTGGCATGAATTTTCTATTCTTTTCTTCCGGTTATAAGAGCATACAGACACGCTCAGGTGATGTAGTATCCACCCACAATATCATAATGTCAAAAAAGGTTTTATGTTAAATTAGCATCTGAATTTGGTCACAAATAAACTTCAGAATCTAATTAATCTCACAAATTCAAATCAATCCCGATAGGACAGTGATCAGATCCCATTACCTCTGGCATTATAAATCCTGTGCTAACTTTATCTTTAAATTCCTCGTTAACAAAGAAGTAATCAATTCTCCACCCAACGTTTCGAGCTCGAGCACCGCCTCGATTGTCCCACCACGAATATTGCCCCGATTCCTCATTGAACATACGTAGTGTATCAACAAACCCGTTCTCAACCCATCGATCCATCCACTCTCTCTCCATCGGCAAGAATCCTGATATCTTTTCATTTTCTTTAGGACGGGCTAAGTCTATCGGTTTATGTGCTGTATTAACATCTCCGCATATAACGATGTTCCTGCCTTCAGAATGAAGTTTGTCTATATGTTTTAAAAATGCTTCGTAAAAATCCATCTTGTACTCTAATCGTTCGGTACGACTCTTACCATTAGGGAAATATATATTGAATAATATGAATTCGTCATAATCCAATTGCAATATACGCCCTTCATTATCAAATTTATCTATACCAAATCCAAAGTCAACTTTGGCTGGTTCCAATCTAGTATACGTGGCTACGCCACTGTATCCTTTCCTTTCTGCGGAACTAAAATAGGTGTGATATCCTGCCACAGTAGTAAGCTGTTCAGATAATTGCTCTTTATGAGCTTTAGTTTCTTGAAGGCTTAGTACATCTGGAGAAATTTCATTGAACCAATCTACAAATCCTTTTCTCTCCGCAGCCCGGATTCCATTTACATTCCAAGATAGCAAACGCATAATCAACCCTCGCAGAGTATATTGTAAAACGTCCGTGAATTGTGACTCCGAGATTACCTGCTAGTCAACCACAAAAATGAATGCTCCATTTAAACCCTGGTTATCACTCGTTCACAAACCTCGGCAGCTAATAGTACTTGTTCAATATCGGCCATCTCACTAGTAGTGTGAAAACCAGTAACTCCAATTCCTATCGGAAGAGCAGTGATACCATTTTTAAAAAATATATTTGCATCTGAACCTCCGCCAGTATATTCAAACTGTGGAGTCAAACCAATCTCTGTAATAGCGCTAGCTATCATTTGAGCAGTCTCATTTTCGCAGTCCACAACATATCCGGCATATGTATTTTCGATGTCTAAATCTATTGAACAACCTTCATGTGATTCTAAAACCTGCGTGAATACACCCCTAAACTGGTCAGTGTAATATTCAAATTTAGCCTGATCAAGGCTTCGTAGTTCTCCATCGAGAAAAGTATAATCCGGGATTATATTTCGTTTAATCCCGCCATTAACAACTCCAATATTAGCTGTAGTTTCAAAATCTATTCGTCCTAGAGGGAGCTGTGTCAAAATCTCAGCTGCTATCAAGATAGCCGAAACTCCTTTCTCCGGCTCTATTCCAGCGTGAGAGGCCCTTCCATTAATGTGAGCTTTCACAACGTTTTGGTATGGCGCACCAATCGTTATACGGTTAGCATTTCCTTCAGCATCAAAAACCATCCCTCTCTTGGCAGTTAGGCGACTCATCTCCATGTTTCTAGCCCCAACAAGTCCACCTTCCTCAGCACGACTAAAAGCTACTTCTATTGGGACGTGATCTAGGTTAGCTTCTATAGCCGACGTCAAAGCCTCTAATACTATTGTGACACCAGATTTACAATCTCCACCTAAAATTGTGGTGCCATCCGATCTCAATGTGTCCCCATCTAAAATTGGTTTTATACCTCGCCCAGGTTCCACGGTGTCAAGGTGAGCCGATAAAACTATCGGCTCACCGATTCCCGGCAAGCTAGCTATTACATTCTTGAATGAGTCGTGATAGACACTAAATCCAAGCGCTTCTAATCTATTAGAAACCTCTTGGTCCATAGCATCTTCCTCACCTGTAGGGCTGTCAATTTGCACTAATTCTATGAAAGTTTTGATCAATCTACTCTTATTTGCCATACCTACCTCAACATGATGAGTATTCTGCCCACAAAGTTCCTAACAGGCCTAACGTATTCACACAATCCACCAATAGAGTATAGTTATTCCAGAAATTTTAAGCGAGTGTCAAACCTATATGAGCATAGAAGAAGACCGAAGAGGTATTTTAACCCGAATAAGAGAAATTATGGGGGACGAGGCGGAAGATGGAAAAATACTTGAGACGCAAGTCTTCTGTATCGACGATGGTTCCGTCATCCCAACGGGTTCATGGCGTCCCGAAGAATATACTCATGATGATCATTCAAACCCCAGAGCTTTCGTATTCGACCCAACAATGATATGGAAGTTTAGGGAAGATAATGAGCTCGTACACTTCACTGCAGGAACAATTTTGTGGAGAAAAGAATATGACCAGATAAGGTATTGCCTAATGCGAAGACGTAGGTATCCGGTAGGTTACTACACAATACCAGCAGGACATATCGAACTTGGCGAAACTCCTCATATGTCCGCTCTCCGAGAATGTTTTGAGGAGTCAGGACTAGGAGTTATATCAATTGAACAGATAGCCGGAGGGATCACACCATATGAAGGTATAGAATTGCTTGACGAATGCCGGAGAGGTAGCATTTATCATGTCTGGACATTATATTCGTGCGAATGCGTAGGTGAGCCTTCATTAAGCGAAGAAGGGGACGTCATTGGCTGGTACACACAGTCAGAAATTATTAATACTTTGAAGCTCAATAGAGCATCAGGGTATTTTTTTGAGCAAATATTCAATGAGACACCAAAAAATGTTCGTGACCAATGAATGAAATCGAATCCACATTAATAATTGCAAACGACAGAAGCCAAATCAATATTGATACGATCGATAAAATCATTGCCCTCGAAAGAGTAGGACAATATCCAATAATACAAGGTCGCTTCATATCAATCACTGACTCTTATTATGATGACATAAACACATCCTTGCACAGATCGGGATGCAGCCTGCGTATAAGACAATCTAATCAGGACATACTGATAACACTAAAAGGCTCTCCTGAATATGTAGATAATGAAATCACAAACAAGGTTGAAATAGAAAGACCATGGTCTCCAGACTCACTCAGTGAAATAACCGGCGAATTAAAGAAAGAAGGTCTGCAATTAAAACCGACGCCAGACAATATTTCATCATTGGATCCTCATATCGCCTTGCAAATTCTCGGATTACAATTGATCCAAACGAGACTCAATGATCGACTAACCAAGACTATTTTAAGTCCATACAGATCGAATGTGGTCGCCGAAATGGCCATAGATCATGTCACATATAATATTGATACTGAGCCCGTAAAACATAATGAAATAGAGATAGAAGCAAAAAAATCCGGTAATATTTCGGACGTACAAAACATCACTAACGAATTAAAACTACTATATCCGCAAACTCTTTGCCCATGGAAATTTGGCAAGCTCTCCACGGGAATGGCTATTGACTCGCTATATAAAAATAATCATTTGGAAGGTTTCTTATTTGAAGATCGGTCATTGAACAAATCAGGATACAACGCTCTTCATGAGATCTTGAGTCTAGTGCATGAAGATACCAGATAAGATAGACTAAAGTAGAATTGCACCACATTTGATCGGCCAAATAATATGAACATCGAAGTAACGTTTTTCGCGCTTTATAGAGAACGCGTAGGCAAGAAGAAGCACACTGTGATTCTTCCAGAAATGGCTAGTGTTGCAAACTTAGTCGCAGAAATTCGTGGGGAATTCCCGTTTATAGCGCCCCCGTCCGTAAATATAGTAGTAGCCGTCAACGCTGAATATGCAGAAACGACGGATATACTATACGAGGGAGATGATGTTTGCCTTATTCCACCGGTCAGCGGAGGGTAAAAATGATAAATATTACTTTCGACAAACTGGATCCTGAAGGATTGACTGAAGCTATGCGCAGTAGTGCCAATGGCGCAGTAGTAACCTTTCTAGGTACGACGAGAGACTCGTTCGATGGCAAAAAGGTAATAAGGTTGGAATACGAAGCCTACGAAGATATGGCTACTAAAAAGCTTGATGAAATCCGTAAGGAAATGCAACAACAATTCTCTATAGAAGATATCGCTATATCTCACCGTATCGGTGTTGTTGATATAAGTGAGATAAGCCTAGTAGTGGTTGTTGCGTCACCTCACAGGAAAGAAGCTTTTATGGCATGCCAAAAAATAGTAGACCGCGTGAAAGAGATCGTTCCTATTTGGAAAAAGGAAATATTTGAAGGCGGATCACATTGGGTAGCTTGCGAAAATCATGAGCTTGAAGAGACTAAACAGGAGACTGTATAGAATATACTACACATATGACAGAATCGGCTAGAATATCTGAATTACCACTGCTCTAAATTGTAAGCCATATCCCAGAACAGGTGCTCAAACCTTAAGCTAGTCAGATATGAATCTGCCATTTTCAATTTCTCCTCAGGACCGACTATAGCTCCTAAATTATCTGCCAATCCTCGAATAGTAGAAGCTAATTCTCCAAATTCCTCTGAAGTGTACATATCAATCCATTGACTGTACAAAGGCGCATCACTAGGCTTACCCAAACTTGAAAGATGTTCGCCTATCTCCCAATATCCAAGCTGACAAGGCAATAAGGCAGCAACTAACTCGGCGAACGTCCCATGGTATGCCGTTTTCAACAAAAAACTCGTATACGCAATAGTTGTTGGAGAAGCTATAGTCTGTTCCAAATCTGAAAGAGTTATACCAAATTCCTGACAATATTTTCTATGGAGATCCATTTCAATATTCAAGGTTTCATCCAGCAAACTGGCAAACCAACTCATAGTGTCTAAGTCCGGAGCTTTCGCGGAAGCCACAGCTAAAACTCTGCTGTAATCAATCAAGTACACATAATCCTGTAGCACATAATGCTTAAAGTTTTTGACATTAAGCGTACCGTTACCTACGCCAACAATAAAAGGATGTCCCAGAATACCATCCCGTATTGCCTGATATTCAGTCTCTACGTCACTTACAAATCCCATAATCTCAACCTACTCAAATGAATGAAAAAATCCAAAACGCCACTATATACAGATTAATTATGACCATGACCCAGTGTCAAACAAGCTTTGAGGTAACTATCAGAATAGTGTATTATGAACTCTAATTTATCCGTTGTTAATAGAGGACTGCCATGCATGTAATATTCTTAGAAGACGTACCTGACAAAGCTCACGCAGGGGAAGTAGTAAAAGTAGCCGACGGGTACGCTCGAAACTACCTTCTGCCAAAGGGTCTGGCTCAGGTTGTAACACCTGAAATCCTTAAACGGGTAGATAAGATTAAATCAGAAGGAGATACCCGGCGGATAAAAGAGACTGAGGCGATGGAAGAATTGGCTCAACTTCTAGACAATACAAGGATTAATGTTACCGCAAGGGTCACACCAACTGGGCGATACTATGGAGCTATCACTAACAATAGAATCGCTGAAGAACTAACATCAGTTCTCGGAAGGGATATAGATCGCCGAATTGTAGAGGTAATTGAGCCGATACGGGAACCAGGCGAGCATGAGATAACTTTACGTTTGTCTTCAGATATACAGGCTACTATATATATTAATGCGGAAAACGAAGAGTAATATCTATGTACGCGGAGAGATTACTCCCGCACGACATCGAAGCTGAAGAAGCTGTAATTGGGTCTCTACTCATAGACAGCGACTCCTTCTTGCGCGTGTCCAGTTTATTAAGATCTGACGATTTTTACCGAGAGAGAAACCGATCCTGTTTTGCAGCTTGTGTAGATCTTTTCCAAAGAAGCGAAGGGATAGATCAAGTCACAGTCGCACGTGAGCTATCAAGAACAAACCAACTTGATAATATTGGTGGTATGGCTTACTTAAGCCACTTAATCTCGGTTACCCCCACTTCAGTACACGCAGAATACTATGCGGCACTAATTGCTCGAGCGTCTGTAATGCGGAAACTCATAGGTGCTGCAGATAAAATCTCGTCCTTAGGTTACGAAGATACGGATGACGTAGACGCGACTCTGCGAAGAGCAGAGGACACTCTTTTCCAAGTTAGAGGGGCTGAATCTGAGCGTGGATTTATGCCACTACGCCAGATATATGACCAATACTTACAAGATGTTAACAGCGCAGACGTAATGGATATCAATAGCGCACCTCTAGTGACCGGCTTCGATGATTTAGATCAATTGCTGGGGGGTATACAGAGATCCGATATGGTCATCTTAGGGGCTCGGCCAGGTCTCGGGAAAAGCACATTAGCGATAAATGTATGCATAAACGCAGCTAAAACAGGAGTATCCGCTGGAATTTTCAGCCTTGAAATGAGTCGAGAACAGTTAGCCCTTAGAATACTTGCATCAGAAGCGGAAGTAGACCCACTGCGAATAAGAAGAGGATTGCTAAACTTACGCGAGCAAGAAAAAGTCATCACCACGATAGGCGCATTGTCGGACCTGCCAGTCTATATCGACGATACACCTTTCCAAGGTATAGTTGAAATGCGAAGCAAAGCTCGAAGATTATCGTTGGAACAATCATTAGATATGGTTGTTATAGATTATCTTCAATTGATTCAGGGAGAAGGTAGAGGTAGGTACGGAGAAAATAGAGTACAAGAAATCAGCGATATATCACGGTCCATCAAAGGTATGGCCAGAGACCTTAACATACCCGTCATCACGTGTTCACAGCTCAGTAGAGTAGTTGAAAATAGGCCAGGCCACAGGCCACAACTATCGGATCTCCGTGACAGCGGAAGCATTGAACAAGATGCAGATATTGTCATGTTTATATATAGAGAAGACCTATATTACACTGAAGAAGAATGGGAGCAACATTTTCCTGGAAGACCATATCCAAAAGGTATAACCGAGCTTATTGTTAGTAAGCACCGCCATGGACAGCCAGGAAGCATCAAACTCCTGTTTCATGGAGATTTTATCAGGTTTGAGTCGCTGCCAAGGACCAATGAACCATGACGGATTTTGCAGGGTTCCCACAGAATGTCCGAGTTACATCTGTACCTGATCCTGTTCTAGGAGTACTTCTCCAGGAGATTACAGATCTAGCGGAACTCAAGGTGACTTTACGTGGCTTTTGGTTAACCAAGCAAAAAAAGGGAGCAGTACGTCCAATCCATATCAATGAATTTCTTAACGATAAAGTTCTAGTCGAAGGGCTCAATAACTACGGAGATAATACTGAGGCGTCTATTTATAAAGGATTAGCATTAGCTACTAACCGAAATACTCTCCTTACATATAATCAGAACACGACTACTACCTCAAACATCTATTACCTGATAAACACAGAATCACATCGTAAAGCTCTAATTGCCATCAATAGAAATGACATGGGTGTTGAAAAAGCATTTGTAGAATCAGTAGAATATCCTCATTCTAAAGTGTCGGAAGTGCACAATATTTTCTCACTTTATGAGAATAACATTGGTACTATATCTCCAATGTTGGCTGAACAACTTCGTGATGCTGAGGAAATTTACCCAGCAGAATGGTTAAAGGAAGCGTTCGATATAGCTGTTAATCACAATGTACGAAATTGGGCATATATATCGGCTATCTTAAAAAGATGGAGCAACGAGGGGAGAGACAGTGGAAAATCTGGGAGATATTCTGAGAAGGATAACCGAACAAGCCACATTGAGGAATACAGACAGATTAGAGGACACTTCCCATGGGAGTCTGGAAACAACTGAAGTATGCAATATTTGCCAGGGTGCTGGATGGGTTAGTCGAGCAGTACCAGTCGGACACCCAGATTTTGGTCAGGCCTTTCCCTGTAAGTGTCATGAACTGCATGATAACAACACTCAAGTAGAATCACTACGCCGATACAGCAATCTGGGACCTCTTAATCGAATTTCATTCAGTCAAACAAAGTCAGAAGGTCCGTTGCCTGATACTATCAGTCAACAGAGATTCTCTAAAGCTCTATCCGCGGCTATACAATATGCGGCTGAACCATATGGCTGGATAATATTTACAGGACCAAGTGGTTCCGGAAAAACTCAACTAGCAGTTTCTATAGCAAACCATTGTATCGAAAACGGGCTAACAACATTTTTCATAATATCATCAGAATTACTTGATCACCTGAGGTCTACTTACGCTCCTGACAATGAAACAACCTACGACGTTCTGTTTGAACAAGTTAAAAATGTACCATTATTGGTATTAGATGACTTGAATACGCAATCAGTGAGCCAATGGGCGCAAGAAAAACTGTTTCAAATTTTGAATCACCGCTTTAATGCTCAGCTTGCAACTGTCATTACCGTAAGGGGAGCTCTGGAGAGATTAGATGAAAGCCTCAGAAGTCGTATAGAGACTGCCGAAGATTTCTCTAACGTGTTTCAACTCGGGCAATATAACACTCGACTTGCTAGGCGAATTGGAGATATCCCTTCAGGCATGCTCCGAATGAATTTCACGAATTTCGATCATAGAGGTGGATCAAGTTCTACATCCAACCAACAAGCATCTCTTCAACATGCACTGTCATCGGCGCGAAAATTTGCTGGAAAATCGAATGGATGGATTTTACTCACAGGACCACATGGCTCTGGCAAAACGCATCTAGCAGTTGCTATGGCAGCAGAGAGCTTGAGAGCTGGCGACTCGGTATTCTTCGCATTTGTACCAGATTTGTTAGATCATTTGCGGACAACTTTCAGCCCCAACAGCTCCATCGGATACGATGAACTATTCGAACAAATAAAGACCGTGCCTTTGCTAATTCTAGATGATCTTGGGTCAGAGAGTAGCACCCCATGGGCTGAAGAGAAGCTATATCAAATCATGGTATACCGGCATGAAACTTTATTACCAACAATAATTACAACATCTTATGGATTAACGGAATTCCGAGATGACAAATCACGGATAGGATCAAGACTTATGGATGATCTAGTCGTTGAATGGGTGCCAATTGATGCCCCTGACTATAGAGCACACAGAAGATAGTCAAATACATACAGTGATTGACATTTACGCAGCCGGAACATAACTTACACTCATTAATCTTATAATCACGTGAACTACCAACAGAGACCAAGCTCGAGGAGAATAAACACAATGAGTACACCAAACTTATCGTCGAAAGACCATCAGTTCGATAATTGGGATGCAGCACAAGAATTCTACCTAGAAAATGGTTTAACCGATGGCCTGCCAATCGTTCCCCCCACTAATGAAAAAGTGCAGGCTATGCTGGATTATTGCAATTTATCTCCAGACGCAATTGTAGGACAAGAACCAGTACGTCAAAAAGAATTCACTGCAGAAAAAATAGCAATAAACGCTGTGATGGCTGGCTGCAAACCCGAATATTTTCCGGTAGTTATTGCAGCGGTTGAAGCAACATGTGAATCTCCTTTCAATCTCCATGCCAGCACCACCTCAACTAACGGAGTAACTATTATGTTGATGGTCAGTGGTCCATATGCTGATCAGATAGGCATGAACCATGGGGTAGAACTCATGGGAAATGGAACGAGATCGAATGCCACTATAGGGAGAGCCATCAACCTTTTAAAGACTAATTTCTACGGCTCAATAGCAAAGGAAATGGATAATAGCACGTTTGGACATGGAGGTAAGTTCAGCTTCTGTTTTGCTGAAAATCTCGAATGCACACCATGGGTTTCTTTAGCACGAGATAAAGGATTTTCAGAACATGCAAGCACAGTCACAGCGGTGGCGGCGAATTCTCCAATACAAATCAGTATATACGGAGATAAGGAACCAGAAACTTTCTTGACACAAACAGCTCATGGCATGTTGGCCCTAGGGGCATCTGTATCTGAAGCTGTTGTAGTTATTTGTCCAGAAATAATGGCATACATTGGCGAATATGGATGGACTAGACAACAAGTACAGCAGTTCTTATTCGAAAAAACACAACGTCCTGCCTCCGAATGGTTACATTGGAAACGTTTAGATCACTACACTCCTTCAGGAAGCGAGGATGAAACCATCCGATGCTTTGCAGACTCAGATAGAATAACAATAGTACCTGGGGGCGGAGATGCTGGCGCCTTCATTGATATAATAAGTTCTTGGGGTAGCAGTCGTTCAGTTACTAAAGAGATCAAAATCAGGAGTTAATAATATGACTATGATAAATAATATAACTACTTTAGACCCACGTGATGAGGGAATACCTAGCCCTGCATTACTAGCTACGCGCCCTACTAACCTTAACGGTAAAACCATAGGTTTATTCTCTAACAACAAACCGCATTCTGAAAAACTACTGAGAATGATCGCTGACGTAATCAGTGAAAGACATGAGATCAGTGGGATAATAGAACATAACAAAGGTGGCCATCAATGGACAGCCAAAAAGGAGGATTTAGAGAGTTTAGCTCCTAAATGCGATATCGCTATCCATGCCACAGCTGAATGAGGATCCTGCACCGCGTGCAGTGTGCACGATGCAATGGAAACAGAGCTTCTAGGGGTACCGTCTACCGTCCTGACTACTAAGCCATTTGTGAGCCAAGCTCGTACCATGTCACGAATGCGAGGGGACTCCAACTACGGTCTGGCAATAATAGACCACCCAATAGTAACGCTTAACGATGAGGAATTAATGGAACGAGCCCGAATAGCAGCAGATCAAGTATTAAGACACGTTTTAGATCAGTAAAATAAAAAGGGAGACCTCATCTGAGGTCTCCCTTTTTATTTTACTAACATAATTAAATTTATTGAGCAGTATAGCCCCCATCTATAACCAGTTCGCTTCCCGTCATAAACGAAGATTCATCCGAAGCCAAAAACAATACTCCGTACGCTATGTCTAAAGCTTCACCAACCCTACCTAATGGTATTTTCTCAAGACTTTGTTTAAATGTTTCGGCGTCAGCCCGTCTTTCAGCATTCATTTCAGTAGCGACTGTACCGGGATGAACTGAGTTTGCTCTGATATTATCTGAAGCGTATTGAATAGCTGTAGATTTCGTTAATAGACGAACAGCACCCTTTGAAGCGTTATAAACAGGTTGCAGATAACCCTGACCAATAAGTCCAGAAATAGACGATATATTAACGATTGAACCACCGCCATTCTGTCTCATGGGGTCGATAACAGATTTTGTTCCTAAAAATACACCCTTTGCATTGATGTCCATCACCCTATCCCATTCTTCTACTGTCGTATCCTCGAGCATGCCTCTAGAGACGACTCCGGCATTGTTAACTAATACGTCTATTTTTCCATATTGATCCAAAGCAGATTGTACTAAGGATTCCCAATCCGACTCACTAGTGACATCAAGATGTTGGTAAGTAGCTTCTCCTCCCAGTTCCCTTATTTCCGCTTCTACCTGTAGGCCCAAATCATCCAATACGTCCCCAAATACAACCTTAGCGCCTTCTTTAGCAAATAAGCGCGCCTCTTCTGCGCCCTGCCCCCTGGCGCCGCCACTTATCAGGGCTACTTTTCCTTCTAAACGCATATACTCGCCTCTATTTTTATGAATGTGTGTACCATGTTATGTCCTATATCCGGTTTATAATGGCAAAGCTATTGACTGGCCTGTCTGTGCGCTTCTAGTAACAGCTTCAGTAAATTCCATATAGTGCACCCCCACACTGAATGGAGTACGAGTTACAGGTTCAGTTCCTCTAATTGCACTAATGAACTCCTCTTCTACTCTCCAATAATGTTGAGTTTCACTGGGATTTTCAATTTCAGTAAGTTTAGTATCACCTTTCTTAGCACCGAATACGTTTAGCTTCTGGTCTATGTAGAGGGTACCATCACTACCATATAACCACGCTTCGCTGCCAGGTGAACAACCGGTAACCGCACTAAATCGCATGTGTGCCTGGCCACCGTTAGCTAATTCACATAATATGTCAGCATGATCCGGCACAGTAACAGCGTTCCAATTGCCATCATCACCCTTTCTTCTTGGAACATTCACTTTAGTCATAGCCATTACCTTCGTAGCAGGTCCCACCCATCTGATCATACCTTCATACCAAATCCCCATGTTCAGAATATTGTATCCACTCAGGGACCTGTCTTGACGCCAGTGCATTGGGCTATCAGTATCCATAAAGTTTGTTCCAAGTACTTGAACTTCAACTGCCAAAATATCACCGAGATAACCCTCGGCAATTAATTTCATTAATAACGCGTCAACTTTAAAAGTGCTAGGTGATGGAACGATCTGAGCTATTAGATGAGGCCTTGTTAAAGATGCCTCCAACATCGCGTGAGCTTCTTGAGAGTTTGCTGCCATTCTAGCTTCACACAAAACGTGTTTACCTTTGTCTAATGCGGCTATGGCTAGAGTACAATGCATGTATGGCCACGTCCCAATACAAACTGCGTCAATATCAGGGTCTTCTAATAACTCGCGCCAACTATCGTATACTTTAGGGATATTGAAAGCGTCTGCAACTCTTCGCCCTGATTCTCTTGATCTGTTTGCCACGGCTACAAGTTCCACACCATCTACCTCTTGAAAACCTGGGATGTGCCGGTCTCTTGTATTCCTTCCAGCCCCAATCAAGCCAACTCTTATTGTTTCTGAAGACAAAAGCTTTCTCCTTAATCCATCTATACAGCCTAGACCGCCATAATCAATGAAATTGAATTTACAGACGATTATAGGACAGCCCGGATACAACGTCTATAAATCCAGTACAATATCTGAATGAAGTTAATAACACACGCAAAAACTATCTTGCAGCTGGGAAAACTATGCAGTCATAGATATAAAGTGTCTGGAGATAGCATGTCTCCCACTTTACTATCCGGACAACAAGTGTTAACTATCTGGGATTCTAATAGTCTCTCATCACTAACCAGAGCAGATATTATAATCTTACAGAATCCTGATGGTTCATATATTGATTCTAAGCACCTCGTAAAAAGGATCATAGGATTACCTGGTGAAAAGATATGCTTGTGTAAAAGCGACACATACGCTGATGGATCAAAAATCAACGAAAGTTATTTGGCACCGTATCATGAAAACTGGACCATCACGGGAGATTCAGTAGAATGGTGTCTTAAAGACGACGAGTATTTTGTTCTATCAGACCATAGACCTGACGGCATAGACAGCAGGAAATTTGGCCCGATATCATCTAAACAAATAATTGGGAAAGTCTGTCTAAGTTGGTCCTTCAGTATAAGACCATTAAAATTTACCATCAGATACCACTAACGTTCCTGACTAAAACAGCCTCAATGAAATCAAACTATAGAACATTAAGTAAATATTTTGCTACGAAACGCCCACTAGTAGTTCTTGCTCGAGTAACAGCCGGCATGAAACGTGATGACATGAGTCATTTGGCAGCGGGTTTTGCATATTATGCATTACTCTCGGTATTTCCATTACTTATTGGGTTTTTAGCTGTAATGGGCTTATTTATAGATGCTGATACTTTCCAAAGAGACTTTCTAGTATTTGTTTCAGGACATTTACCCGGTGCCGGAGATTTTGTAACTCAGAATTTATTAGACATCGTGCAGATACGAGGTGTATTAAGCCTCAGTGCAATAGTGATAGCCCTCTTCCTAGGTAGGAGTGTATTCGCTGCTGTAAGCAGATCAATAAATCGAGCATCCGGATTAAAACAAGATAGACCTTTCTATATAGCTGTTCCGATACAATTTGCACTGATTATTCCTATAGGTAGCCTTTTCGTCTTATCGAATGCCATGACTTCAATTTTCAAGGTATTCGGCAATACCACACAGAGTCTAAACGAACTTAATATATTTATTGGCATTACGTTGCAATTTTTACCGGCTCTAGCAATAACACTGCTAATGTTTACATTGATATACCGCTTCGTACCAAATCGTACTATGCGATGGAAATGGATATGGCCGGGTTCAATCATTTCCACAATATTGTTTGAATTAGTCAAAAATGCTTTCGTTTGGTACATCGAGAGTGTGCCCACCTATACCCAGCTATATGGCGCACTTACTTCAGTAGTCATATTGATGTTATGGGCATATTTATCCGGATTAATATTGATGCTAGGGGCAAAAATAAACTATGAATACGAAAATGTATATTTCCCAGAAGAGAAATATCATTTAAGGCGCGGCAATTTCTTCAATTAAAGAATTTCGCCTAAGTGGGGTCAACGGAGAAGACAGAATGAAAATCACAGAAGTAATCACACACCCTATGAAGGTCGAT
>Ga0209034_10000546_pt1 | contig 18910 bp, 16 predicted proteins | sample MarorgKNORR_S2LV_2_FD_188219 | JGI IMG/M metagenome (GOLD analysis project Ga0209034, IMG submission 188219) | Marine microbial communities from the Southern Atlantic Ocean, analyzing organic carbon cycling - 250m_A/KNORR_S2/LV (SPAdes) (version 2) | ecosystem: Environmental > Aquatic > Marine...
ACTTCAGAATTAATAAAGCAAATTGCAAAGAAATATTCTGAATATTCTAATTTTTTGTATTTAGGCAGGGGATATAATTATCCTATAGCTATGGAAGGTGCATTAAAATTAAAAGAATTAAGTTATGTTCATGCTGAAGGATATCCAGCTGGTGAAATGAAACATGGTCCCATATCATTAATCGAAGATAAAATGCCAGTTTTTGCAATAATTACTGATGGTGTTTATTTAAATAAAATGATATCAAACATAAGAGAAATTGGTTCAAGAAATGGAAATATAATTGTTTTGACAAATTGTTCAAATAAATTAGAAAAATCTTGGTATAGTGATCTGATTAATTTTGATTACACTTCTGATATTTTTTCACCATTTTTATCAACTATCTGTATACAATTGTTTTCTATTTATATTGCAATGGAAAGAAATTTGGATGTTGATCAACCTAGAAATTTGGCCAAATCAGTAACTGTTGAATGATAGATAAAAACAAAGTATTAAATTCTTCAGGCCCAAAAAGAATTTCAAAGTATTTAGCTGATAATAATTTAGATATAAATTTGGTAGTTTTAGATACAACAGCTAGAACAGCCGTCGATGCCGCCAAATCAATTGGGGTTCAAGTAGGAGCTATAGTGAAATCATTGGTTTTTAATCTCAAAGAAAATTTAACAGGAGATGATCATATGATATTGGCGTTAATTTCAGGAGATAGAAAATGTGATACTCAAGCTTTAGAAAAATTGACTGGATATGATGGTAAATTATTGAGACCCGATGCTGATTTTGTTAAAAATAAAACTGGTTATAGTATAGGTGGTGTCTCTCCATTAGGATTACCATCTGATGCCAAAGTTTATATTGATAAATCTTTAAACAGATTTGAAGAAATCTGGGCGGCGGCAGGCCATCCTTTTTGTGTTTATAAATGCACATATAATGATTTGATTTCTCATAGCAAGGGTATAGAATCTGACTTTATATCTGTATAATTATCCTTTCAAATTATGATGATAATTTTTTACATATAATGTAGAATCTTTCTCAGCAAATACCAAGAGGAATTATTATAAAAGAAAAATCCCGTTCTAATTTATTGAACTTTTTACCTAAAGCTTTTGAATCTAAAAACTATGTATTTTATTTTTTAGGTAGTCTTGCGTCTGTAAATGGTTTTCAAATTTTTATGTTTGCAGAAAGTTGGATTACACATGAGTTAAATGAATCCCCGGAAGCATTAGGATTTTTAGGTTTGTCCACAGCTTTGCCAACTATATTGCTTAACTTGTTTGGTGGAGCTTTAGCTGACAGACTTAATAAAAAATTATTAATTACTTTATGCCAGTTCTTAACTTTGATTGGAGTAGGAATATTTGCTGTAATGTACCAGGCAGATTTTATGCAATACTGGCATGTTTATATTTTTGCTGCACTTGGTGGTGCTATAGGAGCCTTTGAATTACCTGCCAGAATGTCATATTATCCGTTATTAATCACTAAAGAAGCTATGCCGAGCGCTGTGGCTATGAATTCTTTGACTTGGCAAGGCACACGAGTTATAGCTCCTGCAATAGCAGGAGTGCTAATAGCAGTTTTTGGAGCAACGCCAACATTGTTTGTGTGTTGTGTGGGATTTTTATTAATGATAGTTTTCGTGAATCTGACAAGAGTTGATATACCCAGTAATAATAATGGTGGGAATCCACTACAGGATATTATTAATGGATTGAAGTTTATTTACAATAATAAGTTATTTTTAACATTAATAGGGTATTCATTTTTCCTGGGATTTTTTGGTTGGATTTATATGGTCATGATGCCTTATATGGCAGTACAAGTATTAAATGTTAGTTCTTCAGGTACAGGCATACTGCTAACCGCAGCAGGATGTGGAGCTGTAATCCCGACTGTTATGTTTGCAAGAGCTGGTATAAAGAATAGAAGAATGGGAATATGTATAGGCTCATTTATGGCTGGATTTGCAATAATAGGTTTTGCATTTACATCTTATCAATTCCAAAGCTTTAGTTTAGCTTTGGTTTTTGTTTTTATTATTGGATTATCCAGTTCTATATATATGTTATCTGCGATTAGTTCAATCCAATTAAATGTCCCTCATGAATTTAGGGGAAGAATTATGGGAATTTATACTATAACCTACAGTATAGTTTCATTAGGCGGTCTTTATTCTGGCTTGGTAGGCGGATATATGGACAGATTGTTAGATATAGAACATATAGGAGTCCCTATATCCATAGGTTTGGGTGGTGTTATAGTTGTCATCGGTTCTGTATTTCTTTATTTATATAATAAATCTTTGAAAACAGAAGCTTAATTAATTTATTCTATGCGAAACTACTAATTCTTTATTTATTTTTTCAAACCAATCAAGAACTTCATTATGAATTGGTATCCCATTTTTTGTTCTTTCAATTTGAGTTATATGCTCAGGTAAGCCAGGATAAATAACCTTATCTTTTCCTGGAATTGTCTTGCTATTTTCTAACATATCTAACCATTCATCCATAGTTTTGGTATATTCGTCATAATCTGTAAAAGAATCGATATTGTATGCGGTTACCATATGCCCAAAATTAGGTCTCCCAGGATTTGCTCCATAACCTCCGCCACTTAGAATACCACCAAGGATATCAACCATTCCTGCAAGTCCAAAACCTTTGTGGGAACCTAATTCCCTTGTACTACCCAAAGGTAAAAGGTAATTTTCGCCGTTTACTTTATATTCTTCAGGATTGAACTCTTCCATTATTGGAGCTCCATCATTATCTGATATCCATCCGGGTAGTAGATTGTTTCCAAGTCTTCTTGATATAGATACTTTGTTTGCAGCTATTGTACTCATTGCAGCATCAAATACATAAGGGGGTTTTTTACCTGCCGGGGCTGCAATTGCTATTGGGTTAGTTCCTAACAAGGGTTCTGCGCCAAATGTAGGCAATACTTGTGGAGGGCAAGATGTTACGCACATCCCAATCATTTTATGTTTCATAGCTTGTATAGCATGATATGAGGCCATCCCAAGATGTCTGGAGTTTTTAATTGTAACCATTGAAATTCCATAAGTTTTAGCTTTTTCTATAGCTATATTCATTGCTTTGGGTGTAGTTATAATTCCTAAGCCACGATCCCCATCTACGGAGCAAGTTGCAAGATTGTCTTTAATTGTTGATAATTTGGCCTGAGGTTTTATTTCTTCATTTCTATATCCTTCGATATATATTCTTAGCATATTTGAAATGCCATGGCTTTCTACACCTCTTAAATCAGCTAATACCAAAGCATCGGTAGCTATTTTAGAATCTGATTCATTTTCACCCATAATCTGAAAAATTTCTTCTACATTTTTTCTTAGATTTTCAGAATTGATTTTTTGAGAATTATCCTCGTTGCCTATAAAACTTTCTAACATTAGTACCTCATTTAAGCAAAAGATTTAATTTGAAATAGTATAACATTTTACTGAGAGGAAATATTTATTTTTTAAAAGTTTTAACTCTTAATAAGAATATAGTGCCAATTATTAAAATTATAAAAACTATAATTCTGACAACAGTTAGAGATTGCGGTATTCCGTAAAATACTGCAAAAGATCCAAATATCCACATGAGAAAAAGTGAAATAATTTTTGCTCTTAGAGGCATTCCTTTGCCAGACAGATATCCTTTGATATAAATTCCTAAAAATTTATTATTTATAAGCCAGTTATATAATTTGTCAGAACTTCTTATATAAAAATAAGCTGCTACTATTAAAAATGGAGTTGTTGGCAAACCTGGAAGAAATATTCCAATTATCGCAAGGCCTACAAATATGCTTCCAATAAAAGCAAATAATAATCTTATTATCTTGTTTTTGTTTAATTTTGAGGTGTTATTATTTTTCAAGTTCATATTCCTTCTGTTGTAAGTACTCAGCGAAAGAGTTGACCCAATAATCATTATCGTTAAGACTAGGGATTAATTTTACATATTCGCCACCTAATTTTTCGAAATCTTCATGATTTTCTACTGCTATTTCTTCAAGAGTTTCAAGACAATCAGCAGTGAAAGAAGGACAAGCTACAGAAACTTGTTTCACACCTTTTTTTGCTAAATCTTCAAGAACATCTACTATATTAGGTTGAATCCATTCTTCTGGACCAAATGTGCTCTGATAGCAGATTTTGAATGGTTTGTCAGGATCTATCATTTCTGCTATTTTTATAATTTGTTTCACTGAGTGAGATTTGTAACAAAACTCATTAAATTCACTAATTTGTTCACAGCAATTTTTTACTTTTTGGCAATGCATTCCAGATGGATCTGCTTTTTTTAATTGTCTTACAGGAAGGCCATGGAAACTAAACAAAAGATATTCTGAGTTCTTATATTCCTCAGAATTTTTCACACTTTCAGCGAATGATTTCAAATAAAATTCTTCTGTAGCATAATGATCTATTTTAATTAATTTAGGATTATAACTTTCTTTCTGTAAAATTCTTTCTACTTCTCTAAATGTTGATCCTGATGTTGCTTCTGCATATTGAGGAAACATAGAAACTAAAAAAAGCTTTTCTGTACCATTATTTTTTAACCTTCTTATCGCACTTTCAATGGAAGGATTTCCATACCTCATTCCAATTTCAATATTTCCATTTGTTAATTTTTTTAATTTTTCTGTAAATTTTATTGTATTAACAAGTAAAGGAGATCCTTCCTCTGTCCATATCTCAGAATATCCCTCTAAGATTTTTGCAGGTCTAAATGGAACTACAATAATATTCACTATAAACCATCTAATAAGCGAAGCTAATTTGTTTTTAATTGTGTCTAATCCTGATGATCTTTCAAGAGGTTTGATCGATGGGTAATCAAGCATATCTGGGTCAGATAAAAATTCTTTGAGATATCTTCTAAGTGCAGGAATTGTTGGTTCATCAGGAGTGCCTGTATTTAGAATTAAGTATCCATTTTTCATTATTTGATGACCTCGTTAATTTTTAATTTAGTTAACAAATTATTTAAATAAAGTTAACAAATTTATTAAACAGGCCTCACATTCCATGCTCAAAAAAGATTTTATATTAATAAAAATAAATTTGGCAACATGAAAAGTGAAAAATATCACTAATATTAAAAAAATAACAAAAGTTGTAAAAATAACGCAAAATATCACATATTTTATTGTGGATTAATAATAAAAGTTAATATATATTAAGTTTCGTTATTATGTTGTATAAATTATAGGAGTAAGTATGATAAAAAATTATAAAATCATTAAATATATGTTGTTTGCAACTATATTATCTATTTTATTAATTTCTTGTACTTCTGATACAGAAACAGTTGAAGTAATCAAAGAAGTGGAAGTGGTTAAAGAAATTCCTGTAGAAGTAGTCAAAGAAGTAGAAAAACCTAGAGGAAATTTAGTTATTTATTCTGGAAGAAAAGAAAGTTTAGTTGGTCCAATTATTGATCAATTTAAATCAATAAGCGGTATTAATGTTGAAGTAAAATATGGTACTAGTACTGAAATTGCAGCACAATTAATGTTGGAAGGATCAAAATCTCCGGCTGATGTTTTTTATGCCCAAGATCCAGGTGCGGTAGGAAGCGTTATTGATATGTTGCAACAACTTTCACCTACTTCTTTAGAAAAAATCCCTGAATGGGCTAAGTCTGATAAAGGTAAATGGATTGGTGTTTCTGGGAGAGCAAGAGTATTGGTCTATAATACAGACAATGTTAAAGCTTCTGAAATGCCTAAAACTCTAAATGATCTTTGTGATCCTAAATGGAAAGGAAGAATGGGCTGGGCACCAACTAATTCATCTTTTCAAACTATGGTCACAGCAATGAGAAATTTATGGGGAGAAGATAAGACTATGGCATGGGTTAAATGTATGATGGCAAATGATGTTAAAGTTTATCCCAAAAATACTCCTCAAGTTGAAGCTGCAGGAAAAGCTGAAATTGATATAGGCTTAGTCAATCATTATTACTTATATAAATTTATATTAGATGCCGGTGAAGGCGATAAATTTAAGGCTAGAAATTTACATCTTGACTCAGGAGGACCTGGCTCATTAGTAATGGTTTCTCCTATTGGAATTATGAGTACTGCTAAAAACAAAGATAATGCTCAGCAATTCGTAGACTTTATGATTTCTAAAGTCGCTCAAAATTATTTTGTTAACTCAACAAGAGAATATGCTTTAATTGATGGTGTTAAAAGTGGACACCCTCTTATAACTCCGTTAAGTGATATAACAAAAGTTAATATTAGTTTATCTGACCTTGCAGATATTCAAGGATCAGCCAAATTATTACAAGAAGCTGGAGCACTTCCAAAATAACGCTTAGATACAAAGAAATAATCAACATATTGCGTATTAAAAAAGTGAACTAGCTTATATAAACAGGATCATTGGGATGGCCTCACATTCAAACCAAAGATCCTGTTTTATTCTTTTATGATAACTAAGTACAGTGTTTTTTGAATAATACTTAATTATAATAATTTGATTATAGGACATAATGATGATTATAAAATCTTTTATTTATTTATTAATTTTTTTATTCTGTATACCTTTCATATATTTATTTCAATTCGGAATATCTAATTTAATTTCTTCAATAAATAATTTATTTAGTATTAATTATTTTCAATTAATTTTTAATACTATTGCTTTAGTTTTATCTGTAACTTTGACCACTATTATTATTTCATTGTTTTTATCTTGGGCAACAGAAATGTGCAAACTAAAATTTGTTAAGTTATGGCGGATATTATTAATTGTTCCATTAGTGATACCAAGTTATTTGGCAGGATATTTATTTATTTTGTTTTATGGTCCCAAAGGAGAAATTTATCAATTATTAAATAATTTTGGAATTAATGTTGATATACCTGACGTATATGGTTTTTTGGGAGCTTGGTTGTGTTTATCATTGATTTGTTTTCCATATGTATATATAAATTTGTCTACTGGCTTAAAATTAGTGGATAGAAAATTAGAAGATGCTTCTCGTGTTTTAGGACATAATCATTTTCAAACTTTTTATAAAGTAATATTTCCTAATATAAAGAACTCTATATTTGCCGGAAGCATTTTAGTAGCTTTATATACTTTAAGTGATTTTGGTGCTGTGTCTGCTTTGCAATTCAATACTTTTACTTTGGCAATATATACAAAGTATAGATCTTTTGATTTTCCTGGAGCTGCTTCTTCAGCACTTATATTAATACTAATATCAATGCCAATAATTTTTTATTCTATTAAAATGTCTATTTTAAATTCTTATAAGATTTCTCAAAACCCTTCTAATTTGTCAAATTTAAAATTGTTTGATCTGAAGAAATATGAAATTTTGATTCAATTGATTATTTTCTTCATTGTATTAATTAGTATTTTGATACCATTTTTAATGATATTTAATTTGATATTTAGAACAAATGTAGGATTTATAGAAACTTTAAATTTAATAAAATGGTCAGCTGTATTTAATACTTTTGGTGGGGCGGCAATAAATTCTATTTTGTGTGTTTTTATTAGCTTGTTTCTAGTATTAAATATTTCAAAAAAGAATAATAAATTACGATTAGTTTTTGAGAATTTAATGTATTTTGGTTACACTTTACCTGGATTAGTAATTGCTTTAGCTTTTGTATACTTTTCAATCAATTATTTTTTCTCAATATATCAAACATGGATAATTTTAATTTTAGGTTATACAGTATTGTTCTTGTCAGCAGGATATGGGCCAGTAAGGACAAACGTACAATTAGTTGGTGAAAAATATACAATAGCTTCAAAATCTTTGGGTAAAAGTAAACGAAGTACTTTTACTAATATTTTATTTCCCCTTTATATACCAGGAATTTTGAAAGGCTTTTTAAATGTATTCATACTAACTGCAAAAGAATTACCTGTCACACTGATTTTAGCCCCTTTAAATTTTCATACTTTATCTACAATAATTTGGGATAATTTAGAGGAAGCTAATTTTTCTACAGCGGGAGTAGCTAGTTTTTTATTAATTCTTATAATATCTATTCCTACTTATTTGTCTGTACATGTAGAAAATATAAAGATAAAATTTAGCAACACTAATAAATAAGTTGTTTTTAGTATGAAAAATAATATAAAAGATTTAACAGTTAATAATTTATCTTTGAATTTTGGTTCAAATACAATTATTGATAATATTTCTTTTGAATTAGAAAAGTCTGAGATATTAGCCTTGGTAGGACCTAGTGGTTCAGGTAAAACATCATTGATTAGATGCATTACTGGTCTCGAAGACCCTGATAAAGGACAAGTTATTATTTCTGACTCCACAGTTTTTTCAGATACCATTAATATCCCTATAGAGAAAAGAGATATAGGTATAGTTTTTCAAGATTTTGCTTTATTTCCGCATATGACAGTTACAGAAAATATATCTTACGGTATAAAAAATGATAAAGATTCTAAAACTTTATCACAAGTTTCATCTTTAACAGATTTAATGCTAATGTGTGGGATTTATCATTTACGTGACAGGTATCCTGATGAGCTTTCAGGGGGAGAACAACAAAGAGTTGCTTTGGCTCGATCTTTGGCCCCCAAACCAAAGATATTACTAATGGATGAACCTTTTTCAAATCTTGATCCAGGATTTAGAATGCAGTTAAGAATGGAAGTTAGGCGAATTTTAAAATATTTAAATATAACATGTTTGTTTGTAACTCATGATCAACAGGAAGCATTATATATGGGTGATAGAATTTTAGTTTTGAATGAAGGTAAAATACAACAAATTGATAGTAATACAAATGTATTCCAAAATCCACAAAATGAATTTGTTGCAGAATTTATAGGTTTGGCAGATTTTCTTGATGGAAAAGTTTTAAATAATCATGCAGAAACTGAAATTGGGAAAGTAGAAATTAAAACTAAAGCTAAAAATGGAGAATCGGTTAATATAATGATTCGACCTGATGATGTTCATATTAATAAAACAAAAAAAGGGAATGGATTTGTTGTTTCTAGAGAATATAGAGGCATGTATTATATTTATAATATCAAATTGAACTCTGGTAAATTAGTTAAAAGTCTTTCATCTCATATTAATGACTATAATGTTGGTACAAAAGTTGATGTGGAATTAAAACCTGGACACCCATTAATTTGTTTCAAAGACAAAGTGATTATTTAGATTTACTGTCCATTGGTTTGATAAAATACATTCCTGGGATACTTACACTTGATATGAGAGCTAATATTAAGAATGGTTCTCTATAATTTCCTAGTACGTCATATCCCCATCCTACAGCAACTGGAGAAATGACTCCAAATATAGATCCTACTGTCATAATGAGGGATAGAATAGTACCATAATTTGTTCTACCAAAATAATCTCCAGTAATTGCTAATCTGGTCGGGACTGATAATCCAAAACCTAAGCCCCAAAAAAACATAAAAAATATTAGTTCGAATATAGTTGTACTATATGAAAAAATTATTAATCCTAGGCATTGGGAAAAAAATGCGAATGTTAAGATGTGTTTTTTGTTTAAGCGGTCTCCAAATAAGCCAGATAAAATTCTTCCAATAAAATTAGTTATATTTACCCCAATTCCAATAATGTATCCTGCTACTTGTCTTGTAAAACCAAAACTTGTTAATGCAGGAATTAAATGAACATTTGCTGACATCATTAATTGTGATATTCCAAGTACAGTTGCAAAAGTCCAAAAAGTTGGGGATTTCAAAGCTTCTTTTGTCCCATAGTTTTTTTCTAAAACACTCTTAGGGTTTTTGAGTTCTTTTGGATCTATATTGTCAGGAAACATTCCATAATCTTCAGGTTTACTTCTCATAACTAACGCACAAGGGATACCTATAACTAAGAATGCTATACCAATTATTTCTAGAGAATTTCTCCATCCTTGAATTGAAATAAGCCATATAAGTGCAGGGACTAAAAAACCACCAAAACCTGAGCCTGTTGAAGCTGCAGATAACGCTAGAGCTCTTTTTTGGATGAACCAATTTGCAACTGAAGTACTTACAACTAAAAATGTTCCAAAAGTTAATCCGAGAGTTAATATGCTTGTTGAAATAAAAAACCATAGCAATGAATTTGTATGACTTAAAGTGATGAATCCAATTCCACATAAAATTATTCCAAATAGCATTACATTTCTTGGCCCAAATTTGTCAATGGATATACCAACAAAAGGACCAAAAGCAGCTCCTTCTGATCTTTGTAGTGCAGGAGCAATTGAAGTTAATGCGCGACTCCATTTGAATTCATCTACTATTGGATCAAAAAAGGCTCCAAATCCATGCCAATAAGTTCCTGTTGCAACAGCATTAACTATTGTGCCTGCTAAAACTATCCACCATCCATAGAAAATTTTTTTTGATTTTCTAAGTTGGTTGGCCATTATTTAAGCTTCAAGAAAATCTAGTAATATTTTTGAAAATTCTATAGGATTATCTCCTGGAACAAGGTGTCCGGCTTCTTCAACAGTTACAGACTTAGCATCTGTCATGACATCAGACATTTTTTTGAGAGTTGATTCAGCAAGTATATCGCTTTTTCCACCTTTTACAATTAGAGTAGGTGTTTTGATTTTTTTTAGGATTTCCCATTGATCTTCATCTTTTTGATGAGCATTTCTGTTGTTAAAACCAGATCTTAAAAAAGAGTCATATTTCCATGTCCATTTTCCATTTTCTAATTGTTTTATATTGTTAAGAATATTCCCTCTTATATGTTCTTCAGTTCTATGTGGATTATATTTTTTAATTCTTTCAACAAATTCTTCTATTGAATCTAATTCATCATTCATTTGTACAAAATTTCTTATATTTGAAGATCCTTTTTTAATAGTTTCAGGTCCAGTATCAACAATTACTAATTTGTTTATTATGTTGTTGTTTCCCGATGCATAATAATAACTATTTCTTCCTCCCATAGACAACCCGATTAAATTGAAATTTTTTAAGTTTTGAGTTTTAACTAAATTGTTAATATCTTTTACAAAATATTCTGTTGAGTACCTTTTTTCTTTATCCCAATCACTATCTCCGTGTCCTCTTTGATCAAGAACTATAACTCTGTATTTATGAGATATTGACAATGATATGAAATCCCATGAATGAGCGGTTTGAGCAAATCCATGCAATAAAATACATACTGGATCATTTTCATTTCCCCAATCTAAAGCGTGTAATTTTAATCCGTCAGATTCAAACCATATATCTTTTGGTGGGTTGTTATTAGAAAAATTTATACCAGCTTTAGTAGCATTATCAAGCATATTATTATGCGGATTATTGTTCAATTTATCTCCTGTTTTACCAAGGTCTTGGCATAGGCCCGACTGGAACTTCTATAAAGGTTGGCTGGTTAATTTTGAAAGATTTTTTGATACTTTCATTTAATTGGTCAGCTGATTTTGCCTTATAGAAATTTATTCCATAAGCATCGGCTAGTTTTTGAAAATCAGGATTTTCTAATTTTGATGCATATTCTCTTCCATCAAAATTTAATTTTTGATCTCTCATCACATTACCATAAGCATTATCATTAAAAACAACAACAGTAGCATTTATATTAAATTGTTTAGCAGTGGCCATTTCTTGTGAATTAAATAAAAATCCTCCATCGCCTGATACGGCTAATACTGGCAAATCAGGTCTACCAACTTTAGCTCCTAATGCAGTGGGATATGCATAGCCAAGATTGCCATAATAAGATGAGGTTATATATGTTCTTGATTCGTTAACAGGATACCCCGTCCTACTATAGTATCCAATTTGAGTCATGCCTGATACAAACACGCTTTTTTCAGGCATAGCATCCCTTATAGCTTCTGTGAATGAAGCTTGAGGCTCTAATTTAGTTAATGCATTTTTTCTAAATTGTAATAATTCTTTTAGATTAGGATTTAATTTTCTTGCTTGTGAGTGAATTTGAAGATTTTTAATTAATTTTTGTAATGAAACTTTAGCATCTCCAATTAACGGTATAGAATCTGGGTGATTTATTCCAACTTCTTTTTCATCAATATCTATATGTAAAACTTTGTGATTTATATGTGATGTGGCTGCTACTCCCATTCTTGTCCCAATTGCTATGCTTAAATCATGTTCTTTTAATTTTTCTATATATGGTTCATTTCTGTGTAATGATCCTAGGCACAATTCATGATCTTCTGGAAATGCGCCTTTTCCTTGATTTGAAAGAATAACTGGGCATTGTAAAAATTCTGCCAATTCAATTAATTCTTTATTAGCATCAGAAGATATTACTCCTCCTCCGACCCAAAGAAGTGGGTTTTTGCTTTTCAAGAGTTCTTTTGTTAGCATTTTTAAATCATTTTCGTTTATTCCTTTTGGGGAAATGATTTCTGGTTCTATAAGTTCTGCATTTGTTTGTTCAGCCAAAGTTTCAGGAGGTATTTCTATTTCAACAGGTCGCGGCCTTCCTGTGTTTAATTGGGTGAAAGCTTCATTTACTGCATCAGGTATATCCGAGGCATTTAATATTCTTTTTCTCCATTTTGTTACTGGTGCGATACTTGCCATCTGATCATTAACTTCATGTAATTTTCCTTCATCTAGCCCAATGGAATCTTTTTCAATTTGTCCAGAAATTACTAATATTGGAGATGATGCAGAATAGGCAGTCCCTATACCAGCACTGGCATTTTGTAGTCCAGGGCCTGGAACAACCATAGCAACTCCGATTTTACCAGATGCTCTGCTGTATCCATCGGCCATGTAAGTAGTTGCCTGTTCATGACGTGTTGTGATGAATCTAATCTGTTTTTCTTTAGCAAGGCCATCAAGGGCATGATAAAGTTGTACACCTGGTAATCCAAATATAACTTCAACTTTATTTAAAATTAAAGATTTTGCTAAAGCTTCACCACCAGTCATCTTGCTCATTGTGTACCTCTTTTTAGATTCAATTTTTTTATTTTATGGTTTTAAATAATATTTATCTAGTACATAATTCTTATCAAATGAAATATTGACTCATTTTATTTTAATCGAGATAATTTCAATGGTATATTAAAAAAGGAGTACTTATGAAATATAGGTTAGAAAAAGATTCTTTAGGCGAAATGAAAGTTCCCCAAAATGCTTATTACGGTGCTCAAACTCAAAGAGCAGTAGAAAATTTTCAAATTAGTAATTTGAGATTTTCTAATCAATTTATTCAATCTTTAGCTTTAATTAAAAAATCAAGCGCCAAAGTTAATACTGAACTTGGATTGCTAGATAAAGATATAGCAGAAGTAATTATTTCTGTTGCTGAAGAGATTATTAATGGAAATTATTTATCTGAATTTGTCATAGACATATTTCAAACTGGATCTGGTACATCTACCAATATGAATATGAATGAAGTTATATCTAATATTGCAATTGAAAAATCCGGAGGAAAGAAAGGAGATAAAAAATCTGTTCATCCTAATGATCATGTTAATTTGGGTCAATCAAGTAATGATGTTATTCCTACCGCAATTCATATTGCATTAATGAAGTCTATAACTTCTGATTTAATTCCTTCATTAGAAATATTAGCAAAAGCATTAAAAAAGAAATCAATTGAATTTGATAAAACTATAAAAACAGGTCGTACTCATTTGCAAGATGCCACACCAATTACCCTGGGACAAGAATTTTTAGGTTATTATGGTCAAGTTCAAAATGGAATTGAAAAATTAACTGATTCTTTAAAATGGTTATCTAAAGTAGCATTGGGTGGAACTGCTGTAGGGACTGGAATTAATACTCATAAAGATTTTGCAAGATTAGTATGTAAAGATATTTCTGATTCAACAAATATAGAAATAATAGAAACAGATAATCATTTTCAAGCCCAGAGTACAATAGATGCTATTTCAGGTGCTGCGGGTGTAATAAAATCTTTATCTTTATCTATAATGAAAATTTGTAATGATATTAGATGGATGGGATCAGGGCCAAGAGGAGGATTGGGTGAAATTAACTTGCCTGCTGTCGCTCCTGGAAGCTCTATCATGCCTGGAAAAGTAAATCCTGTAATTGCTGAATCATTTTTACAGGTATGTGCTCAAGTTTATGGTAATTGTTCCACAGTGGAACTTTCTGCCCAAACAGGGAATTTTGAATTAAATGTTATGCTCCCTGTGGTTGCTCATAACATATTAGAGAGTGTTGAAATCATGGCAAAATCAGCTGTTAATTTTTCTGAAAAATGTATTACTGATTTAGACGCCACCGAACAGGGTCCAAATTCTGTGCATAGAGGTTTATCTATGGTAACTGCGCTGGTACCAGAAATCGGTTATGACCTTTCAGCTAAAATTGCACAAGAAGCAGAAAGAACAGGGAAAACTGTAGAAGAAATAGCTATAGAAAAAACTGATTTAAGTGCATCTAAAATAAAGGAAATATTAGATCCATTTAAAATGATTAATCCAGGTTTGTAATTGTTTTTATGAGTTATTAATCTTTGTTACAAATTCTCTTTGTTCTTCTTCACCTGAGTCTGGATAATCGATAGCAAATATTTCAAGTTCTTTTTTAATTTTTCCCAATATAGGTCCTTCTGATATACCAATGGAAAAGAGGTCATCAGTGTTTAATTTGGGTTTTATGAGTCTAATTTTATTCCAATAATTAATTATCCTTATGCTTTTAGATTTGTCATACCATTGGGTGAGCCCTAAACAAATACTTTTGGTACTTTTATTTAATATCGTATTAAGCTTACTGTTTTTATCTTTTGTAAAATCAAACTTATCTAAATCATTTTTCATTTTAACTATATTTATCCAATTATTAACTATTGATTTTTCGAAACCAAAATCCTTTGATATTTTATGAATAGATTCATTGGATGAATCACATAAGAAAGTTGATAAAAACAATGAAATTTTATCTATTAATGATTCATATTGCGCGAATATTAAATTTCTATCATTAATATCCATTTTCTCCCAGGATGGAAGATATGGAGGTAATATTAAATCGATGTTTAAATGTTTAAATAATTTGAATTTTTCACATTCAATTAAAGTATCGATTGGCTGATTTTCTTCTAAAATTTTAAATATTTCATTTCTTATTCTTATACCTGACAAATTTGCGATGTTATCTTTGAAAATTTGAATTTCATTAAGAGTTGAACTATGTATTTTGAAATTTAATCTCTTGGAATATCTGATTGCTCTAAATATTCTTGTCGGATCATCTGAAAATGAATTTGAATGGATGTTTTTTATTTGTTTTGCTTTTATATCAAGTATTCCATTAAATGGGTCAAGAAATTTTTTGTGTGTAAAATCATCAGTGTTAATGGCAATTGAATTAATACTGAAATCTCTTCTCTGTTGATCTTCAAGTAAGTTTCCTTCATTAATCTCAGGCAATGCAGCAGGATTATTATATTTTTCTTTTCTGCACATAGCAAAATCTATATCAAATGTGTTGTATTTGAATTTATATGTATTAAATTGAGAAGATTGAATTTCTTTTGGGTTAAAGATTTCTTTAATGAATTTTTCTACAGATTGTTTTTGCCCAGTAAAATTAAAGTCTAAATCAGTGGGTTCATTTCCAGTTAACAAATCCCTTACAGCACCACCTATCAGGTAAAATTCCAAATTATATTTACCTTTACTAATATTTATTAATTCAATTATATTATTTAAATTCAATTTATTAATTAATTTTATCTAATAATGATGAAATTCCGCTTTTGATAAATTGGGAAGTGTCAATAAGCAAAAGATCGACTCCTAGTTTTAAATGATGATCCATTTTTTCAGGATTACTTAAAGTACCTGCTTTTTTGCCTGCTTTTTTAATTTTTTTAATTGAATCTGATATTGTTATATCAAGTTCATCATTAGGGTTTTTATTTGGAATTCCCATTGATTGAGCCAAATCATTTGGAGCTATAAAAAATACGTCTATGTTATCGACTGTTAAAATTTCATCTAAATTATTTAATCCTTCAACATCTTCTATTATTATTATTATTAATGAATTATTATTTGCAAAATCCATATATTCTTCTTTAGGTATATTTAATCCCCTTCTAGAAGTAAACATGCCTCTTTCCCCTATAGGGAAATACTTTGCTGATTTTACAATATGTAAAGCTTGTTCTTTATTACTAACATGAGGGATAACCAAGCCTTGCGCTCCTAAATCCAAATATCTGTAAATTAATCCGTACTCATGTGATGTGATTCTAAATATTGATGAAACACCATATAAATCACATGCTCTAGATAAATTTGGGACATTACTGAAATCTATTGGACCATGCTCACCTTCGAGCCATACCCCATCAACATTCAATGAACTTATATATTCGACTATATTTGGAGAATCGAAATATCCGCTGACAACTAATGCAGGTTTATTGGAATTCAATTTTTCTTTAATTTTATTTGATATTTCCATTATTTATCCCTTAATTATTCTTAGTTTATTTTATTTGTATATTGAAAGCGTTCGAGTATGCGAATATGATAATAATATTAACTATATATATAAACTATCTGGAAGGCTATACTAATGGAAAATTTTGAAAGTGCAATTGTAAATTATATTCAATCCACAAAATTTGAAAAATTATCTAGAGAAGTTATAGATTCTGTCCAAGATAGAATTTTAGATAGTATTGGAGTAGCTATAGCTGCATTTGATGACGATGCACCAATTTCTGTAAGAAAATATGCACTTACTAAACAAAAATCAAATGGAAGCACTATTTGGGGTACTGATATTATGACAGATTCTGAAACAGCTGCGTTTGCCAATGGCACTTCAGTGAGATATTTGGATTATAATGATACATATTTGTCTTTGGAGCCATTGCACCCAAGTGACATGATACCTGGATTGATCGCTCTAGCTCAAGAAAATAATATGTCTGGGAAAGAATTGGTATTAGCGATAGCTACAGGCTACGAACTGGCTGTTAATTTATGTGATGTTGCAAGTTTACGGAGTTTTGGATGGGATCATGTTAGTTACACTGGATTAGGAGCTTCAGCAGGAGCTAGCAAATTATTTAATTTTTCTGATGAAGAGACACGTTCAACCTTGGCTATTTATTCTGTTCCACATGCTTCAATGAGACAGACTAGGGTAGGTGAGTTATCAATGTGGAAAGGAGCAGCAGCAGCAAATGCAGTTAGAAATGCAATATTTGCAGCTAATGTAGTTAAATCCGGTTTCACAGGGCCATATGATTTTTTTAATGGTGAAATGGGATATGTTAATCAATTATTAGGAGGAAAATTAATTAATCCTGATATTTTATTAAATATGAAATCAGATAACACAAATAGAATTTTAGATACATACATAAAAAAATGGCCAGTAGAATATCATGCACAAAGTGCTATTGATGCCTGTATTGAATTAAGAGAAAATTTTCAAGATCCTAATCTTATAAAAAATGTTGAAATTGAGACGTTTAAAGTTGCATATGAAATAATAGCTAAAGATCCAGAAAAGTGGGATCCTAAAACTAGGGAAACTGCTGATCATTCTTTACCCTATACCGTTGCAGCTGCACTTGTAGACAATAATATTACACAAAATTCTTTTGATCAGGAGAAAATTCAGGATAAGCTTATTAAAAAAGTATTGGGATTAACTTCACTTAATGAAAATGATGATCTTAGTAAAGGATACCCAGATGGCATTCCAAATAGAATTACTGTAACTTTAAACAATGGTAATGAATATGTATCAGAAGTAAAATATCCAAGAGGGCACGCTAATAATCAAATGTCTAGATCAGAAATAAAAGCAAAATTTTCTGAAAACGTTAAAAATGTATATTCAGCTGAAAAAATAGAAGCAATATCAGATAATATTTTTGATATAGATAATTGTAATGACTTAAATTCAATTTTTAGTGATATTAAAATATGAACAATCAATTAGATAATTCAGGAAAACGTTTAAAAAGCCTTATAGATAATAATGAATATGTTTTAACTCCTGGTGTTTTTTCTCCTTTAATCGCAATGATGGCAGAAAAGAAAGGGTTTAAATCACTGTATTTTTCGGGCGCAGCCTTTTCAGCTATGAAAGGAATTCCTGATATAGGAATATTCACATTTCAAGAATTATTTGATGCTGTAATTGAAATTACTAAAATGTCAAATTTACCCCTAATAGTCGATGTTGATACTGGATTTGGAGAAGTTATAAATGTTACTAGAACTGTATCTGACTTGGAAAGTATCGGAGTCGCTGCAGTACAAATAGAGGATCAGCTATTTCCTAAAAGATGTGGACATTTGGAAGGTAAGGAAATTATTAATTCTAATGAATTTGCAAAAAAAATTTATGCTGCTAAATCTGTTTCAAAAGATATGTTAGTTATTGCAAGAACAGATGCAAAAGCAGTCGAGGGAATTGATTCAGCTATTGAACGTGCTAAATTATATAAAGATGCTGGTGCAGATATTATATTCCCTGAAGCATTGGAAACAGAAGAAGAATTTAAACTTTTTGCAGAAAGTGTGAATGGAGATATGTTAGCAAATATGACAGAATTTGGAAAAACTCCTTATTACCCAGCTGAAAAATTTGCTAATATGGGATATAAAATTATCATTTATCCTGTTAGTGGCCTAAGAACGGCATTAAATGCTATAAGTGCTTTATTTGATGAAATTATGGAAACCGGATCCCAGGTTAAATTTGTTGAGGATATGTTAACGAGGAAAGATTTATATAATCTTATCAATTATGATAGTTATGTTAAAATGGACAAATCTCTAGGCGGAGATGATCTTATAAGTAAATAAATTATGGGAGATAAAATGGAAGATTTTAAACCAGGATTAGAAGGAATTATAGCCACAGATACGAATGTAAGCTATTTAG
>Ga0209034_10000547_pt1 | contig 18899 bp, 17 predicted proteins | sample MarorgKNORR_S2LV_2_FD_188219 | JGI IMG/M metagenome (GOLD analysis project Ga0209034, IMG submission 188219) | Marine microbial communities from the Southern Atlantic Ocean, analyzing organic carbon cycling - 250m_A/KNORR_S2/LV (SPAdes) (version 2) | ecosystem: Environmental > Aquatic > Marine...
CGGCATCTCTTTTCCCACTTCTGTTGTACTATGCCTCTTTTGAAACGGCGGTGCAGTCAAAAGTCGAGAACGCTGGTAGTTCATTTTTGAGCACCTACTCGACTAAACGCACCACTCACTAAATTTATTTTTGGGCGGTCGCCAAAGGTTACGCAATCACTCCTAATCTGCCAATGCTCCAGCCTCGTTCTTGGAACGAACCTGGTCGAACAACTCTGCAATCAGCTTATTGAATATCTTCGCTTCCTCAAAGTGCGCCGAATGAGCCGCCCCAGGCACCACTTCCATTCTTGATTCAGGGATAACTTTCTGGACCTCCGCTATAACCTGAGGAGGGAAGATAGCGTCTTCGTTACCCACTATCAAGAGGGTAGGAACAGTCCAACCGGCAAAGTCAGCAACATTTGGACCATCCTTGAGACGGAACCCTGAGATAATTCCGTCTTCACCACGAGAGGGATTCAGGCCCTGTATTTGATTGTAAAGAAAAGTTAGTTCCGGATTTTCATTAATGAAACCGGCGGATAATGAACGCGACGGTCCGTCAGGCGGAGGGGTCGCCTTTTGCAATGCAGCTAACGTCCCTTCTGTGGCGACTCCTCCCGTGGTGTCACCTAAAACCAAACCTAACGTGCGTTCAGGGTGAGCCAAAGCAAATCCCAGGCAACTGAACCCTCCCATAGACTGAGCAACTAAAAACGCCTTGTCGATATTGAGATAGTCCAGGAGCCCTGTAAGGTCGCTTACAAAGTTTTCTCTCAGAGGTGAGCCATGTTCAGCTATCGAAGCCCCCCATCCTCTATGGTCAAAGGTTACGCAACGATATTCGCTGCTGAAAACCGACACCTGCTGCCACCAGCTCATGTGATTGCCGCCTCTTCCGTGGGCAAAGACTATCGCTGGTGCAGATTCGTCACCATGAGATTCGTAGTAAATGTCTATCCCGTTTATTGGTGCTTTGGGCAAAGCAGGCCTCCATTAGATCTTTGTCTTGGTTAGTGTGGCTAACGAGAGAATCGTACATAAAATAAATCGATTGAAACCAGTAGGTCGGCGAACCAGATTCCTCCCTATCATTCACCAGCCGCACGTTCAACTTCCTGTTGCCTTAGTTCAACGCGGCGTATCTTGCCACTGACGGTCTTTGGGAGTTCTGTCACAAACTCGACAGACCTGGGATATTTGTAAGGCGCGGTGGTGGTCCGTACATGATCCTGTAAGCTAACCACCAACTCGTCTGAAGGTACATAATCAGGTGCTAAGATCACAAATGCCTTGACGATGTCACCACGCACTGGATCTGGACTGGCCACTACAGCGGACTCAGCAACAGCTGGATGTTCAATCAAGGCACTTTCAACTTCAAATGGACCAATCCGGTAACCTGCTGAAATAATCACATCGTCAGCACGGCCCACAAACCAATAATAACCATCTTCATCTTTATAGGCTTTGTCACCGGTAAGGTACCAATCTTCAAGAAACGACCGGTCCATAGCCTCCTTATCCTTCCAGTATTCTTGAAACAGACCAACAGGCCGCTCCGGCTTAAGACTTACAGCTATCTGGCCCTCCTCCCCCACAGGCACCTCATTGCCTTCATCGTCCACTATTCCGATCGTGAAGCCTGGGGTAGGTTTACCCATAGAACCAGGACGAACCTCATTACAACGAAAGTTACCCACCAGTAAAACGGTCTCAGTCTGGCCGTACCCATCGTATATCACCAGGCCCGTACCATCTTCCCACTGCTTCATCACCTCAGGGTTGAGTGGTTCTCCTGCCCCTGTGCAATGCCTCAAGTTGTCTAAATGATATTTGCTTAGGTCTTCTAGCACCAACATGCGATAAGCAGTTGGAGGCGCACAAAACGATGTAACTCCATGCTTTTCCAGCAAGCTCAGAGTAAGAGGCGCATCGAAACGACCCCGAGCGTCGTGTTGCATTACCGCAGCACCCAAAGTCCATTGTCCAAACAACTTGCCGTAAGCAGCTTTGGCCCACCCGGTGTCTGACAGCGTCCACATCAGATCAATATCAGTTAAGTCATGCCAGTATTTGGCAGAGATGGTGTGGCCTATGGCGCAGGAAGCTTGGGTATGAAGCACCATCTTTGGATAACCTACAGTACCAGACGTGAAATAGATGAGTAGAGGGTCGTCGCTTCGGGTAGATTCCACGTTTTCCAGAACTGGCGATGCTCCAGCGATGTCCTCATCATAAGATATCCAACCCCGTTTTTGGCCGCTTACCACGACCAGATGTTCTAGAGTCCGGCACCCACCGGCTGCTTCATCGATCTTTGAGGTGTTTTCTTCATCTGTGATGGCCATCACGGCCTCAGCTGTGTTGATCCGATACTCGATATCTTTAGGGGTTAGGAGAGTCGTGCCGGGCATAGGAAGCGCACCCAATTTCATGAGAGCTAGCATGCTCACATACCATTCCGGTATTCGAGGCAACATGATGAATACCCTGTCTCCCTTCTTGATACCTTTATCTCGAAGGCAATTGGCATATTTGTTGGATAATATCTTGAGATCCCAAAATGTATGGTGCTGGACGTTTTCACCACTAGAATCCACGGACAGTAACGCGAGTTTCGTACGGTCTTCAGCCCACTTATCCACAACGTCGAATCCAAAGTTGAAGTACTCTGGCACTTCCAAACGCTCGTTCGCATAGGCGGACTCGTAATCGGGCATATTAGTGGGTACGTCTTTCATAAGTCCTTTCCAATAATTGTCGATTGTTGGGCTATTTTACACGCTCTAATAACCCTGGGAAAGTTGCCAAACGGAACGTCGGAGGTATAATCCCGTCAGACGTAATTCGTGCTTAGGAGAGAAAGTATGGCCGGGAGTCTGGACGGTAAAACGGCATTGGTAACAGGTGGGGGTTCCGGAATCGGCCGGGCCGCCTCATTAGCGTACGCCAATGATGGTGCCCGGGTTGTAGTTGTCGATGTAAACGTTGAAGGTGGAGAAGAAACCATCCAACAGATTAAAGAATCCGGGGGCGAAGCGATATTAGTCCATGCTGACGTCTCCAACCCTAAGGATACTCAAGCAATGGTAGATCAGGCCGTTGAAGCATTCGGCAGTTTAGACTGCGCCTTTAACAATGCCGGAATATCTGGGGGGCGAGACCGTTTACTCACTGCCGATTACCGGGAAGATGACTGGGACCGAGTGCTCAGTATTAACCTAAAAGGGGTATGGCTTTGTATGAAATCGGAGATACCTCAAATGCTGAAACAGGGAGGTGGGGCAATCGTCAACACCGCATCCATAGCCGGCCTGGCAGGCTTATCCGGAACGGTTGCTTACGTAGCCGCCAAGCACGGAGTGACAGGACTGACTAAAGCCGCCGCTGTAGAATACGCTACGTCTGGCATCCGCGTGAACGCTGTCTGTCCCGGCTATATCCAAACCCCCTTGGTGCAACCAATTTTCCAAGAAAACGACGGAATGGAGGAGAGAGTTGCATCTCGACACCCAATGGGTCGACTGGGAGAGCCTGAAGAAATTGCCCAAGCTGTCCTATGGTTATCTTCGGACAAAGCTGCGTTCGTAACTGGACATAACATGCCAGTCGACGGAGGCTACATGGCTCAATAGAGCCGTACCAAATCACAGTTGCTGATCATAGGTTGATCCGCCGTCATCTTAAAGGACGGTTATTGAGCGGCCTGTACCTACAACTCCATTAAACGGCTCGTGTCCATAAATTTCGTGATTATCTCGGGACCATCTTCCCGGATAACCACCAGATCCTCGATATGGAACCCCTGTACCCCCGGCCAACGGACCCTAGTCTCTACGGCAAAAGCCATGTTGGGAACCAACGGTGTGCCGTCATATTCAGCCAACATGGGCATCTCATGAATGTAGAGGCCAAGCCCATGACCAGCGAATGGTAGGTTGAACTCGATATCAGCTTCCTTATAGAACGCTACATTCTGCCGATATACCTCATTAGCAGGTACGCCGGGTTTCATTACCGCGATGGTCCTGCGGTGTACTTCCGCTAGACGGTTGTAGATAGAATGCTGCTCATCGCTAGCTTTTCCCACCACGACGGTGCGGCCGATGTCTGAAAAATACCCGGAATACCAACCACCAACATCGGCTTTCAAAACGTCATTTGGCTGCAGTTCTATATCCGTGGGGTCAGGATGAGCGTACCCAGTATTTGATCCGATGGTAAAGAAGAGGAACGAAGGCAGCTCAGCGCCAGACTGGAGGATGTTACTGCCAACCCTCCCCACCAGATCTCTTTCTTTATCGCCTGGTCTGGCCGTCGAATAAGTAGCCATCAACGCGCGCTCCGTCGAGATTGCCGCACGGCAGAGCAGATCTATTTCGGCGTCGGTCTTGACCATCCTAACCTTTTGCAGGATCGGCTCACAGGACTCGAACTTGGCCTCTGGCATGGTATCTAGAAGTTCCAGGTAATAGTCGGTAGTCAAATAAGCCGGCTCAAATCCGATTCTGGCGGCTCCCAGCCCTTTTTCTTGCAGTACGAGCGATAGCAATTTTATTGGAGATTCTGCGTGCTGCGAGTAGGCTCTCACATCCGTGATCCAGGATTTCTCCTTAACGTAACCCTCCTCGTTGGTGGCTACGATCAAGGTCGGTTCGCCGTCTTTAGGCCATACCACCAGAGCCAGCCGGTCTCGGATGACCTTTTGAGACCAAATTCCTACGCCGGATGTGTATGGTACATTCTCAGGGGACATAGCAATGATGGCGTCAAATTCGCTATCGTCCATGGCCGTGCGCAGGCTGTCCAGGTTGCCAATAATCTCGTTCATCGTTCTAACTCACGAATGTAGACCAAATTTCAGGCAATCGATTTAATGCTTCTCTTGCCAGAGGACCTTTGGACGCATATTCTACCGATCGTTCCAAGTGGGCCATATTAGAATAGCCGACCAGCACAGTTGAGACCCCCAGATTACTCAAAGCGAACCGTATGGAAGCCTCAGGCATGTCACTTGCAAAACCCTCATCCACCAAGAATCCGAACCCGCCGGCTCTACCTTGATCTTGTTGAAAATCCCTACCAGACCCTATTGGTGCCACTTTTGGCACGGCTATAGGATCCCGTATCGATGTTCCAGTCAGGGCGCCGGCACCCAGAACTCGAATCACTATCGTGCCGACGTGGTTCTGTTCCGCCTTGTCGATCAACCGAGCGTAATCTGGCATATCAAACCCAGGAGGAGTCTCATGGCCCGCACTGGGATTAATCAAGTTGTAAACGACTTGGACTGTACTTACCATTCCAGAGGCGACGACCTCGTGGATACCCTCAGGTTTTCCGACTCCAGTCATCCCGTAGTAACGGACTTTGCCTTGGGACTTCAACTCTTCTAACCCATCTCGAACATCATTTAAAACGTCCGAGACGGTAATAGAACGAGACGAAAGATCAGTCTGAGAGCCGATGCGATCGTGCAGTTGGATGAGGTCTATCTGATCCCGGCCGAGGCGTTTTAAGCTGGCCTCCACCGAATTTATGACTCCTGCCTTGAGGTCAGTTGGATTTGAATCACCGAGACTATACTTTGTGCCCACGAAAACATCTGATGAGAGTTCTTCCAGCACTTTGCCTAGATTGCTCTCAGACAGGCCGCCGCCGTAGCGAGATGCAGTATCAAAGTAGTTGATACCCAAGTCCAAGGCTCTCGAAACAGCGCGGACCTGCTCTTTCGGATCACCTCGGACCATTAGACCGCCGACATCACCACATCCGAAGCCGATCTCAGAGATGTTCAATTTTGTATCGCCGAAATTCCTATAGTTCACGTGTTATTGCACTGATGGGAATTTAGGGTCGCGACGTTCTCGAACTGAGTCCAATCCTTCCTGAATATCCTCTCCAAAGAAGCCGAGCATCTCAAGGGCTAAGGAATAGTCAAAAGCGGTGTGCTCTGCTTGACGCAACCATTGATTCAACGAACGCTTTGTGTAGCGTAACGCCTGCTGCGACCCTACTGCCAAACGATTAGCGACATCCATCGCTTTATCCATGAGCTCTTCATGGGGAACCACTTGGCTCACTAAGCCGATACGTTCGGCCTCTGTACCGTCCAAAAATTCGCAGGTCATGAGGTAATACTTGGCCTTTGCCATACCGATCAGCATGGGCCATATCACGGCCGCATGATCACCAGCTGCTACCCCTAATCGCACATGACCGTCAGTAAAACGGGCCTTTTCAGAAGCTATTGATATGTCTGCCAGTAAGGCCACGGCTAGACCGGCTCCTACAGCAACGCCATTGATCGCTGAGATGATTGGCTTGTCCAAGTTAATCATGTTGTGGACGATGTCGCGCGCCTCTTCCATAGTCCCAGCTATGACCTTACCATTACCAATTGAATCCTGGATAAGGCCAAAATCGCCTCCAGCAGAAAATGCTGTACCAGCACCAGTAATCACGGCAACCCGGACATCGTCATCCTTGGCTAGATCCAGCCAGACCACGCTGAGTTCATTGTGCAACTTGGCGTTGGTAGCGTTATAGACCTCGGGCCGGTTAATGGTAAGTAAGGCTACGCCATCTTTAACTTCGATAAGCAAATGTTCGTAGAAGCTGTAATCGTACATGGTTCCTCATAGAGTTAGCGTTTAAGCACCGGTTTTGTGCTAACAATGGATTGGTTAGAATAGCGATTGACTTTCTGTTAAACGGTCTATTTCTGTTAGGGATAGACCCAATATTTCTTTGAAGACGTAGTCATTATCTTCACCAATGTTGCTGTAATCACCATAGTCCATAGGTGACTCTGACAACTTTGGTGGGTTTGCGGCAGCAATCCCTTCTTTACCATCCCATTCATAGGCCGGCCTCTCGCGTTCGGCCAAATAAAAAGGAGTCGAACGATAGAAAGCACGGGCTTTTAAATGTTCACTCTCGTACAGGTCTTTTCCTTGAGAAACGATGCTAGCGGGAACCCCAGCCTCCTGCATCCGAATCATCGTATCTTCAGCCTCTTGAGTAGATGCCCAATCACTGACTAGTTGATCCAACCGGTCTTGGTTTGTAAGACGAGATTCCAAAGAGACGAATTCTTGATCTCTGCACCATTCTGGATTTCCAATGACATTACAGAACGCCTCCCATTGCATATCGGTTTTAACAGCGATGGCGCACCAGCGATCTTGTCCAAGACATTGGTAAACACCATGAGGAGCCGCGTTTGGGTCGCGGTTGCCTATCCGGCGAGGTAACCGACCGTTGGACTGGTAATCTAACAGAGAGGGTCCAGCGGTCACCGCGCCTGACTTGAATATCGACGATTCCATCGTGGCAGGTTGGCCCGTCAGGGAACGGCGCAATAGAGCACCCATAATAGCAACTGGCTGAAAGACACCGGTATGGTAATCAGAATATGATGTGTTGATAGTAGCGGGCGGCTCACCTTCATCGCCGGACATCAGAGACACGCCTCCCATATGCTGAACCAGAATCCCGTACGATTTGTAGGTGTAGTAAGGACCAATTCCGCCCAGACCAGTTTGCCACATCAAGATGATGTCGGGGCGCAAGCGCCTCAGCTCTGGAAAGTCGATCCCCCATCTATCCAGGATATTTCGGCGAAAGTTGGTCATAAAGACATCGCTCACTTTGACCAACTCTTTGAACACTTCCATACCATCGGGAGTGCGAACATCTATTGTGATCCGTTTCTTGGCCCGCTGGAACTCTGGCTGACCTCCACCTCGAGACCAGGCAGGGATGAAATTCATCTCGTCCAAGACCTTGTTCGTTTCGACCTTGATGACCTCCGCTCCCAGGGACGCTAATATACGCCCGGTCATGGGCAAGGCGACATATGGACCCAACTCCAAGATACGAATACCGGTCAGCGGTTTTTTGGGGTCGGACATTATTAAACCACCCCCTGAGACCGGAGGCTGAACAGTTCAGATTGGCTCAAGCCGAGTTCGCCACACAATATAGCTTCATTATCTTGCCCAAGGTGCGGAGCTGGGTTGGTGGTCGGGGAGACTTCTTCGCTGTCGAAGACACCCAATGGGTATCTAAGTGTCCCCGCTTCCGCATGGTCAATATCAAACCAGAAATTACTGGCCTCCAGCTGTGGGTCTACCAGTAGGTCTGACACCGTGTTAACCGGTATAAAGACCAGGTTTCGTTCTTGACCTTGATGGAACAGCTCCTCTGACGTGAAGCGAGTTGTGAAATCGATAACCAGCGCCGTTATGATGTCGTTGAATGGCGCTCTATCCTGGTTTCCTCCTTTGTAGTCATCGTTCAAAATTTCTTCATTCCCTGTGACTTCATACATCCACTGAGAGAGATTCTCCCATTCCCTGGGAGTGATTATCCCAGCAGATATCCACCCGTCACTGCTTGGATAAGCACCTAGAGGGATAACCAAGGTAGAGTTGGTTCCAACCCGCGTCACATTCTCACCACGCTGCATCCATGCTAGGGCCGGATGAGCGTCCGTGTAATAAGCAATCATTGCCTCTTGTTGAGAGACATCGATATGTTGGCCTCCACCGCCCTGCATATCACGGTAAAACAAAGCGCCCATTATTGCGGCCGCAGCATATTGGGCTCCTGGGAAGTGAGATTGCTCATTACCTTGCCGCAGAGGTGGACCGTCAGGATCTCCAGTAATCTGCATGAACCCACTGGCCGCTAGGGATATCAGATCCGATGACTGGTATCCGCTCCAGGGGCCCGTCTGACCGAACGGAGTCACGGAGGCCATCACCAGGCTTGGATTGATGGCATTTAATGAGTCGAAGCCAAGTCCTTTAGATTCCATGTGACCAACCGGGAAACTCTCTATCAATACATCGGCGGTCTTGGCCAGTTTCTTGAACAACTCTTGGCCTTTCGGAGTATCTATGTCGATAGTCACAGACCGTTTATTCGTATTGTAGAAGAGAAAATAGGAGCTACGGTCAATCCCTACTTCATCGCCGATAAATGGGGCCTTATTCCTCGTCGGATCGCCGCCCGGAGGTTCAACTTTAACGACGTCGGCTCCATAGTCAGCCAGGAGTTTCCCGCAAAAAACCGCTTCTGGGCCAGTCAGATCTAGAATTCGATACGGAGGCAATAATACGCCTTCGGCAGGGGCTTTGAACGACATGTCATTCCTTGGTGTAACAAGGGATTTGGGACTGGGTATGGAGCTGTTTTAGTAGCTTCGCAGATTGTAGTTAGCGACTAGAAGACAGTCAAGGCGGCGCCGACTACCTCTTCGTCCTTACTAGAGGACATTGGGCTGCTATAATCATCCGGTCTCAACCGAATCAGAGAACTCTATGACAACCTTATTAGCCACTACACGCAATCGGTTTCTCCTGGCTCTCCAATACCAGGACTACCGAAACTTATGGATAGCAACTACCTTTTCCGCCTCAGCGGCCTGGGCGCTGATTGTTGCTCGAGGTTGGCTTACATTCGAACTAACTGGAAGTTCTTTTTGGGTCGGATTCGTCACTTTCGCAGCCATGATTCCACAGGTCTTTTCCTCTCCAATATCCGGGTTTCTCGCAGACAGGTTCGATAGAGTACGGGTGTTGCAGTGGATTTTCGTCTTAAACATGGCCAACAACTCACTGCTAGCCCTGTTGGTGATGAGCGGAATCGACACTCCCTGGATTATAGTCGTACTCGCCTTAGCAAACGGAACCATGCGAGCGAGCCAACAAACAGTAAGCACTGCCCTGGTTCCGAATCTGGTGTCTAAGGAACATCTTCTGAACGCCATCGCGCTCAATCAAGCGACCCAACAAGGGGCGCGAATGACCGGTGCCTTGGCCATCATGCCTTTACTTGGAATCGTAAACATCGAAGCTGCATTTTGGGCATGTAGCAGTTTCTACTTAGTCGGTTTTTTACATGTCTCAAAGGTTAAAACCCGGTCCACAGGTGTGATCAATCAAAATCAAGGTTTTTTGACCAACTTGTTCGAAGGGTTCGTATACGTTTATAAACGTCCAATTCTCAGGTCGATTATCCTGATAGTCCTCGCCCACTGCGCCCTAACCATGTCATATGAAGCTCTTTTGCCAGCCATCTCGGAAGACAAACTGAACGCTGGATCGGTAGGCACAAGTTACCTGATGGCAGGCGTAGGAGCCGGGGCTTTATTGTCTTCGCTCTTCATCGCCGGTGTCAGAAGTAATAGTACCAGGGGCAAGTTGTACCTATTGTTTGCCTTGACCAGCGGTTTGGGCCCGATTCTTTTAGCCTGGTCAGGTTATTGGGGATTGTCGGTCGTCGCTACCATTTATATGGGCATCAACCAGGCAGGGTTCATGACCATCAGCCATACAATCATCCAGTCAATCACTGAAGACCGCGTAAGAGGCCGAGTTGCAGGAGTTTACTCAGTCCACATAGGCGGCAGTATGGCAGTCACCAATTGGATCAACGGTGCCATAGCTGATGTGTTCTCTGCCTCTGCCGTGATGGTCGTAGGCGGGCTCATATTCTTTGTGGTTGTAGTGATCAGTTTAGGCAGCACATCATTACGAGAGCTTTATTTCAGCGGAAATGAATCTTCCGCTGTTCCGACAGCATCGAACTAAGAATACAGGTCACAGGAGTTATCCATGGCTGAGAACAGCGAATTAAACGAATATCTGCAATCAACCACAAAGTCGAAGGAACTCTGGGAAGAAGCCAAGAAGTATTTGCCTGGTGGGGACAGCCGGAATTCAATCTTCTGGGCACCATACCCGATATTTATCGACCAAGCATCTGGGTGCCATGTGATCGATTCGGATGGTACAGACCGCTTAGATTTCATAGGCACAATGACTACCCTGATCTTAGGCCACGGACCCAAGCCGGTCCTAGATGCTGTAAATGCTCAGATGTCACGAGGCGTGGTCTACAACGCCCCTAACGCCCATCAGATCCGCCTGGCGAAGCTACTATGCGAACGGATACCGAGCTTCGACATGGTCCGGTTCACCAACTCAGGCACTGAAGCCACTTTAAACACTATCCGCGCCGCAAGGGCTACAACGGGCAAGAGCAAAATTGCAAAAGTTGAAGGCGGTTATCATGGTAGCCACGACCAAGTAAGCGTGAGTGTCAGAGTGAACCCTGCAAATGCTGGAGAGCGCTCACGGCCAGATGCTATGGCAGCAACAGAAGGTCTAGGTGAAGGGACACTTGACCAAGTTGTGGTCGTCCCATTCAACGAGACTGCCACCGCACGGGAGACTTTAGAAGCCTACAAAGACGAACTGGCTGCAGTCATAATTGAGCCTATGCTCGGATCGGTGGGCATGTTGCCTGCTACTTCTGAATTTCTAACCATGCTCCGTGATTTCACCTCAGCCAATGGCATAGTATTAATCTTTGACGAAGTGATAAGCTATCGGGCTTCTTCGGGCGGCGCCCAAGAATACTACGGCGTTACTCCAGACATGACATCCCTCGGTAAAATCATCGGAGGCGGGTTCTCGATTGGGGCCTTCGGCGGGCGAAAAGATATCATGGATCTTTACGACCCGTCTGCAGCTGGTGGACCGCGGGTTGCCCACGCTGGAACCTTCAATGCCAACCCCGTAACTATGCTGGCCGGAGCAACGACCCTGGAGCAACTCACCCCTGAAGTTTATCGCAAACTAGATGACATGACCGATTACCTTCGTTCAGAAATCCTAAAAGTAGGGGCCGAACTGGAAACGCCAATTCAAGTAACAGGACTAGGATCTCTGTTCGGTATACATTTCACTGGTGATGAACTGGTGGGTTACCGAGACATCGCTCGTGAAGACTCTGCTTTCCGACATCAGGTCTTCTTGGGCATGCTGAACGAAGGGATACTTATGGCATCAAATCTAGTAGGCGCAGTGTCCACCGAAATTGGAGAGACCGAGATAGACGCTTTCACCGCGGCGCTCCGGAGAGTCCTCGAACGAACTCTGTCTGCTGTAAAGTAGGCTGGCTAATCTCGGAAAAGGAAGAGAAATGTTTGAAAGATTTGAGAATCTTCAGATAGATGCAAATGGAACGACGATCAATCTGGTCAAAGGCGGTAGTGGACCTCCTATCCTGATGCTCCACGGCTACCCACAGACCCACGCAATGTGGAACAAGATCGCGCCCAGGTTAGCCGAAGATTTTACCGTTGTCTGCCCAGATTTACGAGGTTACGGGGACAGTGCCAAAGTAGAAGGTGACCCAGATCACATTAACTATTCCAAACGTGTTATGGCTCAAGACCAAGTAGACGTCATGCAAAACCTTGGGTTTGAGCAATTCTACTTGGTAGGTCACGACCGAGGCGGCCGTGTTTCACACAGACTGACCAAAGACCATCCAGCCAACGTTCTCAAGCTGGTCACCTTGGACATCATACCGACTCGGACCATGTTCCAGATTGTAAACAAAGACTTCGCCACAAATACATACCACTGGTTCTTTTTGATCCAACCATACGATTTTCCCGAACGAGTTATTGGAGCTGACCCAGAATTCTACGCTGGCCGAGGCTTCAACCGGGTCAAGGACGCTGACACCGTGTTCACACCCGAGGCTCTAAATGATTACCTCCGATGCTTCAATAACCCCGGAACTATCCACGCGGTCTGCGAGGACTACCGAGCTGGAGCAAGCATAGACCTGGTTCACGATGACGCTGACTTCGAGCAAAAGGTTAACTGTCCAATGCTGGCGATGTGGAGTTCCACTGGCTACGTGGGGCGGACCCAAGACGTCCTTAAAGTTTGGCAAGACTACGCCACCGACGTTCGTGGGAAATCTTTAACCTGTGGCCACTATATCGCAGAAGAAATGCCAGACGAGGCCTACGCCGCGATCAAAGAATTCTTGTCTGAATAGCCACACATTCGCTTATAGTAATGACACTCGTCAATACCAGTTATATCATGGGATTCGCGAACCGTAGTCAAACGAAATCATTATGGAGGGAACCATGGGTTCAATCAGAATGTACACCGGTGAAGACGGTACCACCCACATTGAGCAGATAAACCCGGCAGACCATCCTGCCTGGAACGAACTGCATAACGCTAAAGGAATTATCTTCCGCGCTCAACAGCCAGGATTTTTTAGCGATTGGCACATTGCCCCACGTCGCCAGTACATCATCACTCTGTCAGGTGAGGCTGAAATCGGACTGAAAGACGGGACTATCCACCGGCTTGGTGCTGGAGACGTCAACTTGGCCGAAGACCTTACCGGCGCTGGACATACCACACGGGTTGTAGGAGACGTGCCGAGGGTCACAGCGACGGTACACCTAGACGACTAGTTCTGGGCCGGCTTCCTTGAGGCTCACCTCTAGTCAGGAATTAGACTCTCTTAAAAGCAAAGTCCTATGCGGCAGCCGTTCAAGAATTCGACGGCAGTGTCGTAAATGAAAAGCTAGGGCCAAGAAAAATTCAGTGGATACGCCATCCGGCCCCTGGATGCCTATCTGGCAGTCTGCCATTTCCGAACAACTTTGCTCGCAGCGGTCCGGGTGCGTATTCCTTCTGCATAAGACCTCGTTTTTGGAGGATCGGCACCACGCCTTCTATAAAATCCACAAACGTGCCGGGAGTTACGGAATAAATCAGATTGAAGCCATCTACACCGGCATCTTGCCAGCCTTGTAATGCATCGGCTATCTGTTCTGGAGCACCAGTAAGGAACTGACCAGCGTTTCGTGTCCTAATCAGGTCTCTAAACGTTTGAGTATGGTTCGGGGACGATTCGATCAGGCCTTTGATCGAACCCCGCATGGCCTCGATATTCATGGTGTTTAAAGGACTATCCAGATCTATTGAGGACAGGTCCACTCCGATGCTGCCACTAAGATGGGCAAGTGCGCCCTCGGTGCTGAATTGCTCTAAGTATTCAGTTTCCTTAGCTTTTGCTTCAGCTTCCGTACCTCCAACAACTGGCGATAATCCTTGGAAGAATAAGACGTCTTCAGGCCTGCGGCCATTCTTAACGGCTTGAGATCGGACGTCAGAAATCACACTCGCCAACCCCGTTAGGCTCCTGCGGGAATCAACTATGAACACGCATTCTGCGTGCTTAGCGGCGAAGGCTCGACCGCGGGTCGACGACCCAGCTTGAAACAACAACGGAGTACGTTGAGGTGACGGTTCCGAGAGGTGAGGACCTACTACGTCAAAGTGCCTGCCTTTGTGATTAATCTGATGGACTTTGTCAGGGTCAGCGTAAATGCCTCGCTCAGTGTCCCGGAGTACAGCAGTTTCTTCCCAACTACCCTCCCACAATTTGTAGACGACCTCAAGGTACTCGTCAGCTAAGTCATATCGTTCTTCGTGTGAAGGTAATCGTTTATGGCCGAAATTACTTGCAGCGTTCGGCAGATAAGACGTTACTATATTCCAAGCTACACGTCCCTTCGTGAGATGATCCAAGGTCGACATCTGCCGAGCGAATGAAAACGGATGGGCCTGAAAAACCGAACTTGTGAAGGCCAGTCCAATATTTTCGGTGGCATAGGCCATGGCAGATATCAGCATAGCGGGGTCGTTCACCGGAGTCTGCATCCCTTCGATAATGGCTGTCTCCGGACCGCCTCTATAGGAATCGTAGACCCCGATTACATCAGCCAAGAACAGGGCGTCGAAATAGCCTTTTTCAAGTATCTTGGCAAGTTCCACCCAGGGCTCAAGCTGGTTGTACTCTAACTGGCGAGTGTCTTTTCGGACCCATAGGCCTTGCTGAATATGTGAGACGCAATTCATCGAGAAGGCATTCATGAGCATCCGTTTCGGCATAGCAAGCTCCTCCACCTTTCTTGAACCTACCACTAAATAATATTACAGACCTTATCTTTATACTCTTGAATAGCATGAGTAGTACAATGAATGCCGCCAAGAACTCTTAGCTAGGCCATTCAACCCCAGGAGCGCCAAGACAATGCGGTTCGGCCACTTCTTTTACCCTATGAAGTTCGACGACACACAGGACGCCCACGAGATTCAGGCGTGTCTAGACGAAGCTCAGCTCGTCGAAAATTTAGGAATGGATGCCATCTGGTTCGCCGAACATTACTTTACGGGCGAATGCGTCTACGGTGACCCACTGGTATTCGCCAGTGCGGTAGCAGTCAAAACTCATAACATAATGCTCGGTTTTGGCATACTAGAACTACCACTGCACAACCCAGTACGGGTTGCGATGCAAACCGCTCTGCTAGATAACCTATGCAAGGGCCGCCTTGTCGTCGGAACAGGCCGCGGTTCAAACTACAACGCTTACGAGTATGTTGGTTTCGGATCAACATCAAATCTTGGTAAGCAACAACTTGACGAAGCAGAGGAACTACTGATCAAAGCCTGGACCGAGGACAATGTGAACTTCCAAGGCCAGCACTGGCAAGTGTCATTTCCTTCCGTAAGGCCACGACCGTACCAAAAACCTCATCCACCATTAGCGAGAGCTTGTACCGGAGATGATTCGTTGGTGGAAATGGCAAAGATTGGCCGTCCAGTACTGATACGAGGCAACTCCTGTAACGGAACAGGAGAGAAAATCAAACTCTACAGAGATACCATGTCCGCAGCCGGGTTCAGCGACCAAGCAGTCACAGAGAGACTGGAACAACTCTGGGTATGGCGGGAAATGCACGTAGCAGAAACTGACGACGAAGCATTCGACGATTTTCTACCGGCCCATCATTCAGCGTACAGCTACCTTGAAGAGGTGCGGTCCGAGTGGAACCCACCTGATATGGAGATTTCAATCCAACGAGCGCCTCTCGGTAAAGATAGTTACGCTAAGACACCTGATCCCGATGTTTCCGAATCCATGGTTGGCAGTTATAAGCGAGTGGCCGAGCAGGTGGCCATGCTACGGGAGGTGGGTGTCCAAAATCTGATGCTGACCAACCGCGGCTTGGTATCTCAAGAAAAAACTCAAAAATCTCTACGACTACTCAGCGAAAGAATTATGCCATCTTTCCGTTAATCCGAGTAGGTCGCCACTCATTCATACTCAACTTACATCCGAGCTCACAATCAAGTGCAAAATAATTAACTAGGTATGAAAACAGGGCGTTCCAATTATCGCGGACGCCCTGTTTTCGTATTCGGCAGTGGGCCGAACTTATATTTGACCCTTATCTTTGGTAAAGATCGGGTCAAGTTCTACCCGGGTAGGGTCTCCGTCAAACCAAGGCGAAACCGTTTCCCGCCATTTGGTGTAGTGAGGGGCCGAACGGTGTGCGGTCTCCCAGGCGTCTTTATTCTCGTAGACTTCGTAGAGATAGACCGTGTTCTCATCACTGGGGTCAGCATGGACATCGAATTGCAGACAGCCCGGCTCGTTATTGTTGGATCCGATGGCATCACCCATCGTAGCCTCTATAAACTCAGCACGATGCCCTGGCTTGATCTTAGCGGTCACAAATAGCGCAAACATAACTTCTCCGTAGTGTTACTAGATAGGTTTTACTTGGAATTTTGCTTTGCTGAGCCATTATATCTACGAGGTTAGAGGGCCACAAGAAGATGTTCCAATCTGGATGACACCACAGAGTGCTCGTTGTAAAATTGCGACAATTCGCATATAAAAGATTAGGGAGTCCGACATATGGCCGAGATCCCCGTTGTCTACACGCTAACCGTTTGCCCTGCCTGCGACTCGTTACGGTCGTCATGGAAACGTCAAGGAATTGAATACCAAGAAATCAGAGTAGATCAAAGTCAAGAAGATTTGGACGCTGCCCTAGATTACGCCGACACCGTCCCTATCATAATTTACCCCGACGGCCGCGTGGAAGTGGGTTTCGAAGGGCAGACCGGTTGAGAAATCGGCTGACGGACCGGCGGTTCGTCTTAACCTAGCCCTAGAACTCCAATAGACTCTTATGGAGGAGCCATGACCAGAGAAGACAGTGTCGTAACCCCCGAGCGATTCTCACAGGGATTCAGCTACCCTGACTATATAGACCAAATTAAGGTCAATAAAGCCCGGTTCGAAGGTTTCTACGACGGCTTCACGATGAGCGAAGAAGACACCGCATTCTTCAAAGAAATTGTGTCCAGGCCGAATGGTCCAGCCAAGCTAATGGTCATCGGTGAAGACTGGTGTGGTGACGTTATAAGGGGGCTGCCAATCCTAGCTCGAATCGCCGAAGCTGCAGGGATACCGATCAGTATTTTCCCCAGGGATACCCATCTCGACATCATGAACGAGTTCCTAAAAAACGGAGAATTCATGTCCATCCCGGTGGCCGTTTTCTATACGTCAGATCATAAATACATTTGCCACTGGATCGAAAGACCGGAAATCGCAGCCAGAGAGCAACAACAAATCGAAAAGGCCATCCGTGAAGAGAACCCAGGGATTGACGACCGGGAGTTCGGACAACAGCGCCGGGCCCGAACCGCTGCCAAAGCAGAAGATTGGATTGCGGCCACGGTGGTAGAATTGAAGGAATTACTAGAGAGAAGTATCTCGTAACCGCTCCAAATAGTCCTGGCCGTAAAGAAAAAGGTGCTGCCTTATAAACAAGGCAGCACCTTTTTCTTTACGGCCAGGATAAACCTTTAGGTTAGTAGATGTAAGCAAACCATAACTACGGCAGGCTTTCCGCCGAGCCCTCATGTCTAAGTAGTAACAGAAGCCTTAGACAAGTTTTGTAGCTTAGGCCTACGGGCAATCAGGAATAGGACCGCACCCAGAAGGTTCAAGCCTGCCATAAGCAGAAACGCGTTATTGTAGTCTCCAATCTCATCCCGCATGAATCCTACCAACGGTCCGGATATCAGTAGTAATAAGTTCATCGGCACCGTAGATATTCCCAATATTTTTCCGAAGGAAGCCCGCCCAAAATAGTCACCTCGTATCGCGGTGGTCAAAGGAGTGCGGCCCCCGAACCCTATTCCAAACAACAAGGCAAAGGCATAGAAGTAAAAAATGTTGGAACCTAAGACTAGGAAGATCACTCCTACCCCTTGGAGACCTGTAAAAATAAACAATGCGATGTTCTTGGGCATACGGTCGCCCATCCACCCGCCGAAAAACTGAAACACTATGGACACCGCAGTCTGAACCGTTATTATCCAGCCCGCAGTTTGTACGTCATGACCCATGTCCTGCAGCAGTAGTCCTAAATGAGACATGATGGCCAAAACAGCCATCGACCCAAATCCATGGCCAAAGGATATGCACCAGAATGCCTGAGTCCGTAGCGCCTGGCCAATAGTTAACTCGGGCTCGGATTCCGATTTCGCCCCCACCCCTCCGACTGATCCGGTTTGGGTTGGAGCATCTCCATCAGGTTGTTCGCCTATGTCCTCTGGTTTGTTACGAATGATCTTGGGCAAGATAATTGCCGAAACCAGTGCCACAACGGCAAAAATTTCCGCGGTGTGCCGCCAACCCAGCCGGTCAGCGTCTGGGTTGATTAGCCAAGCAATCACCGGTATTAAAAGCAAAGTGCCTATACCCATACCCATCATTGCTAAGCCCATTGCTAGTCCTCGGTGCCGTAAGAACCAATGGTTCATAAGGGTCATTACGGTCAACCAACCAGCTTGCCCTTGACCAACCGACATAATGAAATAGGCCAGGTATAACATCCACAAGTTCTGGACTTGGCTGAATAGGAAAAAACCTACGGTGAGGACGATGAGCCCAGTGAAAACCATGAACCGGGTACCAATCCGGTCTACTAAATACCCGGCAATTGGGCCTGTGATACTCCCTTCTACTCGGGTGAAACTAAGAGCCAGGCCTAATTGAGTGCGACTCCATCCAAACTGAGATTCCAGTGCGACGGCCCATACCGCGGTTGCTTGGAAGATTGGCACAGAGGTGATGACCATTATGAAGCCACCGACTGCCACCATCCACCAGCCGTAAAAGCCTCCCCTGGCCCTGGTCGACGGATTACC
>Ga0209034_10000560_pt1 | contig 18628 bp, 21 predicted proteins | sample MarorgKNORR_S2LV_2_FD_188219 | JGI IMG/M metagenome (GOLD analysis project Ga0209034, IMG submission 188219) | Marine microbial communities from the Southern Atlantic Ocean, analyzing organic carbon cycling - 250m_A/KNORR_S2/LV (SPAdes) (version 2) | ecosystem: Environmental > Aquatic > Marine...
ATGCTGGGTACAGCCTTGTTGAATTACTGCAGGAGATAGATGAACGGGAGGCATGAAAATTTCTCCTTTGGTGTACCATGGCTGTACCATGGCGCCTTCAGGTACACCGAAAACCTGCGAGAAATTTGTGTAAAACCTTGAAAAAAATTGGTGAGCCGTCTCGGGATCGAACCGAGGACCTAATGATTAAGAGTCATTTGCTCTGCCAGCTGAGCTAACGGCCCGACTAAAAATATTCTTTAAAAAAAATTTAGTTCCATTCTAATCAATACTTAGACACCATGCAATATTAGGTTATCCTCCCATTACTGAAGTCAACGCATGGTACTGCATTGCACTAAAGGTAGCTGAAAGGCCACCCAAGATCAGAGATAAAAGCAAAAAACGGTAGGCTTTATCTTTATTTTCTCTCATTTCCACTATATCGATCAAAAACGAAACAAACATCAAAGCAAAAAATAGGAGTTTAGCAATATCTGGCAAAACCTCTTTTGTGCTTTCTACGACTTTTTCTACCAGCATTTTTTCTTGCAAAAACCCAACCGAATACAAACCCATTAATAAAACTGTCCAAACTTTTAATAACAATTCCTTCGTTTGCTCAACCTGATAGCTAGACACGGTAAATCTTTTCTCCATTCTCGAATTATATTTAAACTCCAAAAACTACAAGTAATTGAACTAGTTACTATGTTTACATAAACGGCCATCAAGCCGGGAGTAGGGGGTATTTCGGGAAGTTTTTCCCAAACTGTACCTTATCAAACTGTACCTTATGGTATAATCTTATCCTAAAAAAGATCACCCCCTCATATTTTATTACAAATAACCCGCATTTATATGGACGGGTAATTCGGAAAAACTTTAGGAAATGATTTTTTAATTTCTAACTTTTTTAAAAGAGGCGATTATATTATGGCAATCAGATTAGGAGATACCGCTCCGGATTTTACGGCAGACACCACTGAAGGAACTATTGAATTTCATAAGTATCTGGGAGACGGATGGGGAATTTTATTTTCACATCCAAAAGATTACACACCGGTTTGCACAACCGAATTAGGCCGTGTTGCTAATTTGAGAAGTGAGTTCGAGAAACGTAACGTAAAAGTACTGGCGCTGAGCGTGGATCCGGTGGACTCTCATAAAGGTTGGGTCAACGATATCAATGAGACACAAAGTTGCACAGTAAATTATCCAATCATTGCTGATCCTGACAAAAAAATTGCAGAAATGTATGACATGATTCATCCAAATGCATTAAACAACCTAACGGTTCGCTCTGTGTTCATCATTGCTCCAGATAAAACCGTTAAGCTTACACTAACCTATCCCGCTTCTACAGGCAGGAACTTTGATGAGATTTTGCGGGTCATCGACTCCCTTCAGTTGACCGCTAACTACCAAGTTGCCACTCCCGTCGATTGGAAACACGGTGATGACTGCGTAGTAGTGCCGGCAATCAAAACCGAAGATATTCCGGAGAAATTTCCAAAAGGACATAAGGTAATCAAACCTTATTTGCGTACCACACCGCAACCGAATTTATAAAATTTATTCGGAGCCTGAACCAGGTGTAAAATACCTGGTTCAGGCTTTCTTTTTTGGCCTTAAATAATGAAAAAAAACAAAGCGCAGGGTCAGATTTCGTACCTCATTCGATTGTTAACAGATCGAGATGAGTTTGTCAGGAGCCGAGTTCAAGACCAACTATTAGAATTGGGGGAAGATGCCCTCCCCTTTCTTGAGATGGCAACTCGCGGCGAAGACGAATCACTTCGAATACAAGCACATTTAGTAATCAAAAATATTCTTCCAAAAAAACTTGGGGAAAAATTTAGGTTATTGGCGCACAAAGGTCTAGGCAAAGATATTGATCTGGAAACTGGAATGATGCTGTTAATGGAATTTGGTTACCCCGAAATAGATCCCAATGATTGCCACCAAAAACTAGATGATCTAGCACAGAAACTCTCAGAGGTTTTGGTTGACAGTTCTGAACCAACCGAGATTGTAAGAGCTTTCACAAATTTTCTTTTCCAAAAAATGGGATTCAAGGGGAATAAAGAAAACTACCATGATCCAGATAATAGTTTTATTAATAAGGTTTTGGAAAATCATACCGGTTTACCAATTACACTTTCGGCACTTTGTGTTTTATTGGCGAAACGACTAAATCTTCCTATTGTTGGCGTTGGTATGCCTGGTCATTATATTGTGAAATACAGTTTACCGAAAGAACCTATTTACTTTGATCCATTTCATCAAGGTCGGTTGTTGACAAAAAATGAATGCATTCAACTTGTCAAGCAATTTGGTTATCCCTTCGAAGAACATTTCCTTTCACAGTCAACACAGCGGGAAACTCTTATTCGCATGCTCAATAATCTGATTCAAGTTTATAAAAATTCTAATGAAACTAAAAAAGCTGAAACACTAGCTGAATATATAAAAATTTTATTAAATCCCTCCAGAAACCAGCCCTCTGAAAGAGCTTTATAAAATAAGTACCCCATGTCCAAACTTGTTTTAATAACCGGCGCAGGAACAGGGATCGGGAGATCCATATCAGAAGCTCTAGCCAAGCAAGGGTTTTCGTTGATTCTCTGCGGACGCAACCTCGATAATTTGGAAAAAACAAAAACTAAACTAAACAACCCAGAAAATCACTTAACACATACCTGTGATATACGTAAAATTAGTAGTGTAGAATCTGTTTTGCAAAATAATAATATCAAGTCCTTATATGGCCTGGTGGCAAATGCTGGCATAGGTGGTGAAAATACTTATGGAGGAAAAGACCGCTGGCGTGAAGTAATAGAAACAAATCTGACAGGAACCTACCAAACTATACAGGAGTGCCTGCCCTATCTTAAAAAGGATGACGCACCTTTTAAAAAAGTGGTAATCCTTTCATCTATTCTAGCAAGGTTGGGTGTACCGGGTTATTCAGCCTATTGTGCTTCCAAGGCAGGGTTGCTTGGTCTCACTCGCTCACTTGCTGCCGAGCATAGTGGTAATAAAATTCTAATTAACGCAATTTGTCCTGGCTGGGTCAATACTGATATGGCTCAAGAAGGAATAGATGGATTTGCTGATGCTTTAAAAATCACAAAAGAGCAAGCCTATCAGGAAGCAATGAAACAAGTACCTCTGGGTAAAATGTCAGAACCAGAAGAAATAGCACAATTCATAAACTACCTATTCTCCGAACAACAAACCTCACTAACCGGACAAACCATAGATATAAATAATGGTGCTCTGATGCCTTGATTTTTAGGCTTAAGTCACGCAGCAAAATGCTGCGCAATGTCAACCTATCAAAACACAACAAATATCTAGTTCCCCACCTTAGACATCAATAATCTAATGCAACTTAATAGCAAAGCGTTGTCACGAAAAATTGAATCCAGAAATAAACTTTGTAGGTTTCATTTCTATTTAAAGAAATGAGTTAAGAAAACCTGCTTTTATTGAGAAGGTTCGGGGGCAGAAGGCTTAGCGGTATTGGCTTCGCCCTTTATTTGAGCCAGGACTTCTGGAGGAATTTCAATGTCTTCAGGACCAAAAAATTCTACCAAACGTTGACGGAGGAATTCTAAAAGGTCATTTAAAGAACGGAGTATCGTGCTTGCCTTGGGAGCCTCAGCGGCTTCAGCCTCAAAAACTGCATCCATTGTTGCCTTTACCAAAGCAGGAAAATCGCGAATACCGTCTGTTTCCAGAGCGGAAGTTGGATTGGTCAATGCAGCCTCAACATTTTCTGATGACAAACCTTCTTCTGGTAATTCATTAACTGTCTGTGTTGAGAAAGTTGCAACGATCGTACGTTCGAGGGTTAATTGCACTTCCTGGAGTACATCTAAGTTATCAGCTAAAACATTACTGGAGTTTTCAAAATCAAATACTGCACTTGTAAAAAATTCACTGGCAATGGGTTTAATATCTGCAGCGAGTTTATTGATTGCGGCCAACTCCTCTTCGTTTAAATCTCCTTGCACAGAAATGGAGTAACTGGAAGCAGCCTGAGCAACGGTACTGATTTCTTGAAGCGATTGAGAATCTTGTAATTTAGATTGAGTGCTCGACTCTTGCACGGACTGTTCATTTGAGAAAGAAAGATTCACAAGATCCCCTTCCTGAGTCCTGATATTTAATTCGCTTGAAACAGAAGCACTCACAGAAGCATTACTAGTGCGTTCCTCTCTCAGAGGTCGCTTCAGATTTATGTCTGGGATTTCAAGTGTCATGATAAAAATTCGTCTCAATTGCTAATAATCTTTTTTCTCTCTATATTGTTATCGGCAGTACCACATGTAAACATAAGAAAAAATCAGGAAAGAACAGAAAACATTTAACCTAAATTTTTTCAATGCTTTATGTGGATTGGAAAGGGGGATATTGTTTATTTCTAAAAATTTATGATAGGATTTTCTCCAAAAGAACTCGTATAAAAGCCTGAACAGCCGAAAAGAAAGCTAACAATATTATTCGTTAATCCATACTAAATAAGTCAATTACCTTAAACCCTTAATTAGTACAATATCGAATGAGTGATACTTTAAGGCAAGATATCATTTTTAAAATTTTAAAAATCGCTTCGGACAATTCTGACCTCAGCCTTGACGAGCAGCTCAAACTATCTGAATTAAATACACAGGCTATGTTTGCTCAACTTATGGATGAAGGAGCTTCTTCTTCTGAAAGTGATCCAGATAGAGAAAGAAATCGTACGAAAAAACGGATGAAAAAGAAAGACCGGGATCAACGTAAGGAACACGTTGGACGTTTTTTCCTACAGAATTTGATATGGAAAGACATAAGAAAATTAGATTTACCCGATTGCCTCCTTCCCGTTTTTGCAAAATCTGTTCACAACACCATTGGTGAAGAGAACTACGAACAAATATCTGGAAAAATTAACCGTTTGTTAGAGTTTGGAGAAAAAAAAGGTTTTGACTACGACAAAATAATGGACAGCAAACCCGGAAAAACGATAGCTGAAGAAATTTTAACTCTCTACAAAAATGAAATGGGATCTTCAAACTTTGAAAAACAGCTTAAAAACAGTTTAGATGAGACTTTAGTAAAAAATATTTCAAATATAGAGAGTGACTCGGAACTTGATATTGAAGAGACTGTGAGTAAAGCTTATAACGAATTCAAAAAACTCGTTACCAGTAAAACTTAATTTGCCTCGCTTTTCCTGGCTCGCTACAAATCTTTTAATGCGGGGTTGCCTTTATCCTTTTCGGAGAGAAAAGGATTCGTAGTAGGCCATTCGATTCCAATTTCTGGATCATTCCACATAATGCCCTTTTCTTTTTCTGCAGCATAATATTCTGAAACCTTATATAAAAATTCTGCTGACTCACTGAGAACACAAAAGCCGTGGGCAAATCCCGCCGGGATATAAATTTGAAGATAGTTGGCATCTGAAAGTTTATATCCCCTCCACTGGCCAAAAGTAGAAGAGTTTTTTCGAATATCTACCACCACATCAAAAACTTCGCCTCGAATAACTCTTACCAGTTTTGATTGCCCAGGTTCCGCTCTATAGTGGAGCCCACGAATAGTATGTTTTTGGGAAACCGACTGGTTGTCCTGCACAAACTCTTCTGTTATTCCTAATTCCTTATATCTTTCTTTTTGGAAACTTTCGAAAAAACTTCCTCGGGGATCGATATGGATAGCCGGTTCGATTATTAAAACCCCTTCCAAATCAGATTTTTCAACTTTAAAAGCCATACACCTAATCCAAGTTTCCAATAAGAAGTTGAGGGAGGAACGCACTAAATAAGGAAGGAGATTATATAACGCTAAGGGTAAAATTAGCAATCAGGCAGGTTCAATTAATTCTTGTTCATTCATTTACAAACTATAATTATTCGAGGTTGTCCTTAAAATTTGCTAATATCTGCCTTTATAAAAAATAAACCCAAGAAATTTAATGAAAATTATACCTGCAGTAGACATAAAAAATGGTAAGTGTGTACGCCTTTCCCAGGGTAAAGCTAATCAAGAAACGATCTACTCTGATCATCCCCAAGAAATGGCTAATCATTGGGACGAAGAAGGCGCGCAACTTATTCATGTTGTTGATTTGGACGGAGCCTTTGAGGGCTGCCCTAAAAATTCAAAAATTGTAAAAGAAATTATATATAGCAGTTCTATTGATATTCAGGTAGGGGGAGGCATTCGAACCCTTTCCGCAATTGAAGAATATGTAAATGCTGGAGTTTACCGAGTTATTTTGGGAACCATTGCTCAAAAAGAACCTGAGTTTGTGGAACAAGCCTGCAAAAAATTTCCGGGAAAAATAATTGTTGGTATTGATGCCCGAGACGGATTAGTGGCTGTTAAAGGCTGGGTTGAAGTTTCTGAGCAAAAAGCAACCGATCTTGCCATTAAGATGCGTGGTTATGGGATTGCTGGATTTATATTTACAGATATTAGCCGCGATGGAATGCTTCAAGGTCCCAACCTTGAAAGGATCCAAGAGTTTTCAGAAGCAGCGCAATTACCCGTCATCGCATCTGGAGGAGTAAGTTGCCTGGAAGACATCGAAAACCTGAAAAAGCTTGAAACTTCAGGTGTAGAAGGTGTCATAATCGGAAAAGCGCTTTACGACAAAACCTTGTCTTATCGTGATGCCAAAAATCTCGTTTAGTAATTATGCTTGTTAAACGTATCATACCCTGCCTTGACGTTAAAGATGGCCGCGTGGTCAAGGGGGTAAATTTTGTAAATTTGCGTGACGCGGGAGACCCGGTCGAGATTGCCGCAGCCTATGAAAAAGAAGGTGCTGATGAGCTAACGTTTTTGGACATTACCGCCTCCCATGAAAAACGCAATATCATTCTGGATGTTGTCGCACGGACTGCAGAACAAGTATTTATGCCTCTTACAGTAGGTGGTGGCGTTCGCACTTTAGAGGATATTCGAAACCTGTTAAAAGCTGGGGCCGATAAAGTCGCTATCAATTCTGCTGCCGTTAAAGATCCCACCTTTGTCCAAAAAGCAGCAAAGTGTTTTGGAAGTCAGTGCATTGTCGTGGCTATCGATGCCAAACAAACTAAGGCGGCAGCTGATGAAGCTTCCATACCCAGTTGGACAGATGCTCATCCTGATTTACTTTTGAATGAAAATGACATAGCCTCCGCTTGGGAGGTTTATATCCATGGAGGAAGAACCCCAACAGCTATAAATGTAGTTAAATGGGCTCAACAAATGGCAACCTACGGGGCTGGTGAAATTTTGTTAACCAGTATGGACCGGGATGGGACAAAAAGAGGATACGATTTAGAATTAAACCGTTCTATTTCAGAAGCCGTAACCATTCCAATAATCGCATCAGGAGGAGCAGGAACCTTGGAACATCTTTACCAGGTGATAAATGAAGGTAAAGCCGACGCAGTTTTAGCTGCCTCAATTTTTCATTTCAAGGAATTCACTATTGAGGAAACCAAACATTACCTACAAAAAAAAGGTGTTTGCATTCGCCTTACTTGACTCCGCAGTTTTTCAGCTCTAAAGTTTTTATCGATGTGTTAAGTGTTGCTTGGGTCTCAAAAGGAAGTGTCCATATCTCATTACTATGGCCTATCGGGCAATGGGTTAGGATTGGTATGTCAGGTTTTGGAAATAAATCAGAAAGGATGTTTTCCAGCTTTCCATCTCCGGGTTTTTGTGGATTGCAGTTGACCATTTCACCAAAAACAATTCCCCTCACCCCTTTAAACTTTCCTGCTGCTTTCAACTGCCACAACATACCATCCAGTTTATATAAAGGCTCACTCACATCCTCTATAAAAAGAATACGGTTATAAGTTTTTATATCATAAGGGGTTCCCAGAGATCGGCAAAGAAGAGTTAAACAACCACCCGTAATTTTCCCCGTTGCAGATCCTTTTGAAAATACTTTGGCCTTTCGACAAAAAAGAGAGGATGGCTTTCCCATCAAAATATTTTTGAATTGTTCCCGCGATTGTTTCATTGGAGCCCGACCAAAACTACCTGCAACCATCGGACCATGAAACCCTACCAAGCCGCAATAAAGATATAGGTAATGAAGTAACAACGTAATATCGCTGGACCCAACAAAAATTTTTGCATGAGTCCTAATCGCCTTGGCATCTAAATGCTCAAGAATCCGATTTGTTCCATATCCCCCACGCGCACAAAAAATTGCTTTAATTTCAGGATTGCGGACCATATCCATAACATCTTTTGCTCGCTGTAAATCGGTGCCGGCGAAAAAACGTGACTGGGTATAAACATATTTCCCCAAAACTGGTTGAAACCCCATGCCAGAAATCACATCCAAACCTTTTTGTAATTGTTTTTTATCTACCGGTCCTGCCGGAGTCACCACACCAACTTTATCTTCTAGATTCAGTTTTGGAGGCCGGATCAATGGTTTTAATTTTTTCGACATTACAAATATCTTTCAAAAGGTTACAATAGCCGCACCCAAATTATCTTAATTCTAGAAATCATGGTTGCAGCAATTATTCAAGCTAGGATGGGGTCAACTCGCTTACCGGGAAAGAGCTCCCATCTACTTGCAGGAATTTCTATTCTTGAGCATATCATCAATCGATTACAAGAGGTTCCAGAAATTGATCGAATTCAACTTGCTACAACCCAGGCAAAAACAGAAGCGCCTCTCATTAAAATCGCTAAAAATCTGAAGGTAAATGTGTTCCAAGGTTCTGAAGATAATGTCCTAGACAGATTTGTTCAGGCCGGAAAGGCCATCGGAGCCCAACATTTGGTTAGAGTTTGCGGTGATAACCCTCTTATAGATATCCCTCTTTTGCGGTCTTTGATAACAGCGCATATAGAATCGAATGCCGACTATACTGTACCAGGCGATCAAATTCCTTTAGGAGTCGGTTGTGAAGTCGTCCGTCTTGAAACACTAAAAAATATAGGGCAGCAGGCCCATGAATTAAAATATCAAGAGCATGTTACCACCTGGTTTCATGACCACCATGATAAATTTACAATTACCCATGTCGAGCCACCTACTTATTTAAAAAATTGTCCTTTTCGTTTAACAGTAGATACCCCAGAAGATTTCGCCTTAATGGAAAAAATATTTTCCCAACTTCATCCTATTCCCCCGTCTAACCTTGATGTTGAAAATGTTATTAAGTTTTTGGATACCCACCCTAAAGTGTCAGCTTTAAATTCAAAGATTAAGCAAAAAGACTGGCGCACCAAAAAACAATAATTTTTACAACTTTTGTTAAAGTTCTAACTTTTCTGGTCGATAACCTAAATTAGCTAGGCAAGTAACCTGAATCGGAGATTCAAAGTTGCCTAACTAAAATAGCTGCTTAATCAAGCTTATAAAGTACTTTTTTAAGCAAACGGTGGAAAACTGAAGGAAAACCACATTAAACAATATCCTTCAGGGGCAAGCAGTACCAGTTAAACAAAAAATTAATCGCAGCAAATATCTAACTCATGGTGGAGGATTAGGGATATGCCAGTAAGAATTTTCAACAATATACCCTCGCTTAATGCTCAAAGGATCTTGAGCAAAAACAACGAACGTCTAACCCAATCTGTTGAACGCATCTCATCCGGTATTAGGATTAATAGAGCTTCGGATGATGCAGCAGGTCTATCTATTTCAGAAGGTTTGCGTTCGGATATTAGAGCACTTCGTCAAGCTGTAAGAAATGCAAACGACGGAATTTCGCTCATCAACGTTGGAGAAGGTGCCCTCAACGAACAATCAAGCATTCTAATTCGACTTCGCGAGTTGGCTTCCCAGGCTGCAACCGGTACGGTTGGCTCGACTGAACGCCAATCAATTCAATTAGAGTTTAGCGCATTAAGAAATGAAATTGATCGTATCTCAGCAACCACCACATTTAACGGGATTGGTTTAGTTGATGGGTCTTTGGGATCTTCTGTGTCCTCTAATAATCAAATTATTATCCAAGTCGGTATCAACAGCGGTAGCAGCAGTCGGATCAACTTGAATACGGATGTTGGTCTTGGACAAGTAAGCTCTTCCAGCCTTGAATTAAGCGCGCTTTCGGTAACCAGTGCAAGTAATGCCTTGACCGCACTAACCTCCATTAACGCGGCTATCGGTTCTGTTACACAGGGGCGAGGTAAATTAGGTGCAGTACAGAATAGACTGGCAAGAAGTATTTCTAATCTATCGATCTCTATAGAAAACTTGCAAGCTGCAGAATCTGGCATTCGAGATGCTGACATCGCTGAAGAAGTAGCTTTGTTGACGCGAAACCAGATTTTGGTACAAGCTTCAACGGCGATGGTGGGACAAGCTAATCTGCTTCCTCAAACTATCTTGCAGTTGCTGGCTTAATCCTAACTTTATACACCGATATAACCAGCTTAATGCAAGGAATCCGTCATGGAGCAGAAAACTATAGCTAAAGCACCTATTAAAACAGAACAAATAGAGCTAACTCAAAAGACTCCAGATAAGGCTTTTTGCGAATCCAGGACTAAAGAGGTAGATCTAAAAAGCTTAAATCAAGCAATCCAAGAACTTGATTTGGGAATGGATTTTCTTCAAAAAGTAGATGCTACTTACGAAAAGGTAGAATTCCTTTTATATCAAATCAAGCAATTGGCGGCTCCTGGGCTTGTATCCGATCTTGATACCTTCAAGCATTCTGAGTTAAAGACAAAAATTTCTTTTAAAAAATTGGACATTACCACTCAACTAAAACAGCGTTCCAAAATTTTAAATACTTTGCTTCAAGAAATTAAACAACATCAAGATATCTCTATTGCAAATCATAAGGCAGCTAAATCTTCACCAGATTCTATAGCTAAAGCAGAAGAAGTCTTGAGAACAATTAATCTCCTAACCTGAAATACTAGAAAAAAGCCATGGCCAATAACTTCTTATTTCAAAAAGTCCAAAGTTTTCTAGGAAACAATAATGGGTAGGCAATAAAATCCATAACAAAGTGTCCTTCTGGAACCCTTTTAAAAAAATTATATGTATACGATACCGATTAAGAGGCGAATCAACGTCTAGGGACAATATTTTTTGATTCTTTTCTAAAAAAATATTTTAATACAACTTCACCAAAGCCCCAAAATATAACTTATTGTTTTTATTTGCATTAAAAGGCTGAATTCAGATCCTATTTAGTTTTAGCCCAACACTTTTACCTCACCTTACTCTCCAAAAATAGCACCAAAAAAAAATATTCGCTAAAGGTCTAACGAGTTTCTCCGATAGGCCTCATTGAGCATGTTTATATCCTGAGTTAAGAAATAAATTTTTAATCTAATTATCAGGAGGTCGCAAATTAAAAAAAGGTGGAGAAATTGATTCTTCACCCAAGGGTTAAAAGCTTGGAGGCTTGTTTTGGTATTTAGACCGAAACAGTAACCCGTACTTTCAATCATGGAGGATTATAATGCCAGTTCGAATCTTTAATAACATCCCCTCATTAAGCGCTCAAAGAATCTTGAGTGTCAACAACGACCGTCTCGCTACATCTGTTGAGCGTATCTCATCCGGTATCCGCATCAATAGAGCCGCAGATGATGCAGCAGGTCTAGCTATTTCAGAAGCTTTACGTTCTGATATTCGGGCAACTCGTCAAGCAGTAAGAAATGCAAACGACGGAATTTCACTCATCAACGTTACAGAGGGTGCACTCAACGAACAATCGAGTATCCTAATTAGACTTAGAGAGTTGGCTTCCCAAGCTTCAACCGGTACCGTTGGTTCAACCGAACGCCAATCGGTTCAATTGGAATTTCAGGCATTACGTCTGGAAATCGATCGAATTTCGAATACTACCCAATTCAATGGTCAGGGCTTAGTGGATGGATCGTTATCATCGAATATAGCTTCTTCTAATCAAATTTTGATTCAAGTCGGAATTGACAGTGGGGCCAACAGCCGGATCAATTTAAATACTGATGTGAACCTTGCATCAGTAACTGCTTCGAGCCTAGGAATTGATTTGCTTTCAGTAACCAGTGCAGCTAATGCATTGACCGCATTGGATACTATTAATACGGCTATCTCTACTGTTACGCAGGGCCGAGGCAAGGTTGGTGCGGTACAAAACAGACTGGTAAGAACCATTTCTAATCTGTCGGTCTCTATAGAAAACCTGCAAGCTGCTGAATCAGCGATCCGCGATGCGGATATCGCTGAAGAAGTCGCTCTATTGACACGAAACCAGATTTTGGTACAGGCATCAACAGCCATGGTGGGGCAAGCAAATCTGATTCCGCAAACAATCTTGCAGCTTCTCGGATAAATATAAACCGTAGTAATTATCAAATAGATAATTCTTTTAAATTGATTCGATAAACAGGGGGTAATAAATATGGATATAGCTATTTCCTCCCCAACAAGGTTAAAAAGTCCCGGCCTGCCGGGAATAACCTACCGACCAAAAAGGGGGATTAACCGAAAAGAAGAAAGTAATAATTTACCTTTAATAAGAGAAACCTCTTTTTCACAAGATTCAGGGGTAAAGGTAGATATAAGTACTCTAAATAAAAATAAGATTGATTATCAAGTGAACCTAGAAACAAATGAATTAGTGATTCGAGTTTTGGATATTGAATCGGGTCAAGTGATTCGCCAAATTCCAGGCGAAGAATTTCTAAGATTGACCAGTCGTATCAGAGATTTTAATCAGAAAATTCTAAACGAGTCTGTGTAATTAATAGGTCCGTTTATAATTTAACTAGCTTCTAGGCACTCCTTCTCCATCTAAAGATGCGCCCCAGTTTTATCCGGTGGCGCATTTTTTTTCCTTAAAAGAAATTCCTCTTGAGAATTGAATTTTAATGAGTTATAGCTTCTGATTGCCAATTTATTTTGCTACTCTTCCTTTTTTCTCAAAAAAACTATAAAGCATTTTTCCTCAATTCCCGATACAAATTCTAAGTTCGGATTTCCTGGAGGGGATAGATCGAACTGGCATTAAGATCCCAATTAAAGTTCTTTTTCGAATGAATTAGAAAAGGCAGCAAAGGTTTCACTAATTTAAATTTCAGCAAGGATGCTGAAAACCAGGAATTCTAAGTTCCGAATTATCAAGGAGGATAATAAACATGCCCATCAGAATTTTTAATAACATCCCGTCATTAAACGCCCAAAGAATTTTAGGCGTCAATAATGACCGTCTGGCAAGGTCGGTAGAAAGGATTTCTTCTGGAATCCGAATCAACCGCGGTTCAGACGATGCGGCAGGCCTTGCCATCTCGGAGGCATTAAGGTCTGACATACGAGCACTGCGTCAGGCAGTAAGAAATGCCAACGATGGTATCTCTCTTATCAATGTAACAGAGGGCGCTCTTAATGAGCAATCCGGTATTCTTATTCGACTAAGAGAACTGGCCTCACAAGCAGCGACTGGTACTGTCGGATCTTCGGAACGGCAAACTATTCAATTAGAGTTTGATGCTCTAAGGTTGGAAATTGACCGTATTGCCAACACCACTGAGTTTAACGGACAGAAGTTGGTAGACGGATCTTTATCTTCCAATATAACTGCCAACAACCAAATACTAATTCAGGTAGGTATCAATAATAATAAAGAAAGTCGTATCAACCTAAACGAGCAGGTAAATCTTGGCGCGGTAACTTCATCGGCTCTCGAAATTAGTGGTTTGAGTCTAACAACAGCCGCAGCAGCTTTAACTACTCTAGATCAAATGAATTCATCGATTGCAACTATTACTCAAGGTAGAGGTAAAGTCGGTGCTGTACAAAATCGTTTAGTTAGAACTATTTCTAATCTTTCTATTACTATTGAGAACTTGCAAGCTGCTGAATCAGCCATCCGCGATGCGGATATTGCTGAAGAAGTAGCTCTATTAACCCGAAACCAGATTATGGTGCAGGCATCAACAGCCATGGTAGGACAGGCAAACTTGATCCCACAATCTGTTTTACAGCTTCTCCAGTAATATGAAGATGATTTTAAATAAAAATTTTTCCCGAATTTATAGGCAAGGATGCTTAAACTAAAATACAAAAAATACCAGACCTTTTCAGGGAGGAAAAGAAAATGGTTGCATTAACATTAAACACAAACTTATCTTCATTGAATGCGCAAAGGCATCTCGATGATGTTCAGTCAGAACTTGGAGACACTATAGACCGCATTTCTACAGGAGTTAGAATTCAAGGTGCAAAAGATGGTACCGCAGAACTGACCCTGACAGAAAATATTCGAGCGGATATTATGGTTATTTCGCAAGGTTCTAAAAATCTTGAAGATGGAACAGCTTTTGTAAATATAAGTGAAGGCGCCTTGAGCGCGATATCGGCAATTTTGTTACGTCTTCGCTCTCTCGCATCACAATCCGCAAATGGAACCATCAGTGATGTTGAAAGAGTAAGTACTAATATAGAATATGCCTCCTCTCTCCAAGAGATGGATAGAATTGTAGATACAGCCGAATATAATGGGTCCAAACTACTCGATGGATCATTGTCCAAAAGTGTAGCCGCCGCAAACCAAACCGTTTTGCAATTAGGTGTTGATACAACAGCATCCAGTCAACTTAATCTGAATAATATTTTAGATATTGCAGATCAAAGTACTGCAGCATTAGGCTTAACAGGATCCAATATTAAAACTCAGGGTGCTGCATTCCAGGCGTTGAATGATTTAACTAGCTCCATTGACCAAATTATCCATACTCGAAGTCGAGTCGGAACTGCCCAAATCCGTATGCTACATGCCGCTGACAATCTTAGTGTTCAAGAAGAAACCTTAACAGCTGCGGTATCCACAATTCGTGATGCAGACTTGGCGGAAGAGCTCACTGAACTGACTAAAAATCAGCTTCTGATTCAAGCAGGAGTGGCAATGGTAGGTCAGGCCAACTTGAATCCGCAAGCAGCTTTGACACTACTCGAAGGAGTTTAGTAATTTAAAAAAATTCTAGGAAATATCTGAGTTATCCAGAATAACTTTTAAATTAATGAAAAAACTAATATGTCACTAACAATTTCATCCAATTCGTTCTCTGTAGGTTACGCGTCTCAATTGAATGCAAGAGCGCCCAAACCCCAAGGTCTGAAAGATACGCCGCAAGTCGAACTCTTGGGGAATAAAGATGAGGATTCCATAGAACTTAGCACTTTAAAAACTGTTTCTGATGAAAATGACAATTCAGCAGATATTCAGAAGCTTTCAGACCATTCTCATAAGACTCGGATTCGAATAGACCCGGAAACTCAAGAAGTGATTATTGAAGTAGTAGACGGCAACACAGGAGAAGAAGTAAGACAAATCCCTGGGGAGCAACAATTACGATTAAACAAAGGTATTAGTGCGTACAATGATATTCTTTCTAGACGTGTGGATAACTTTGATTTCAATGGAGTAGATGACATGAATTATAAACAACCCGAATCAGAAAAATAAACACGCATGTAATTTTGAAAATTTTCTCAAAAACGCATATTACAAAAGCACCTCTACTTCAGTAGAGGTGCTTTTGTATTTTCAATCTCTTTTCAACTTAAATCAATAATATGATAATGCTAAAGTAAACTAGCCTACGAAATAAATTAGTAGCACTCACCTTTATCCTTGAAAATGAAATTTTTTAAAACTGCAATCATTGGCTGTGGACGAATCGGAAGCCTCTTGGAAGAAGATCCATTACGTGGTAAACCCTGCACTCACGCAGGTGGTTTTTCCTCTCTTAAAAATGTGAAAATGATTGCAGGTTGTGACATCAATGAAACACGCCTTAAAAAGTTCGGAAAAAAATGGGGGGTTAAAAACCTTTATACGAATTACCATGACATGCTTAGTGAGAATTCGTTAGATATTTTATGCATCGCCACGTGGACAAACCAACATGCCGCTATGGCATTGGATGGTGCTCGGACTGGAGTAAAAGGAATTTTTTGTGAAAAACCTATTGATGTCGATCTCAATTTGGCACGAAAACTAGTAAGCACCTGCCAAAAAAAAAACATACCACTTCTAATAAATCATGAAAGAAGATGGGATGCATATTATCAAAAAGCCAAAAAAATAATCCAAACAGGAAAAATTGGAGAAATAAGAACTATTGTTGGAAACGCATTAAGCTGGAAACCCGGCGATCTACCTGTATCACAATATGGGGGTGGCCCTTTGTTTCATGATGGAACACATTTAATCGACCTTCTTTTATATTTTGGTGGCCCCATTAAATGGGTATCGGGACACGAAATAAGACCGAAGGGAAAACGATATATTGAAGAAACTGCTTCTGCAATGATTGGCTTTCAAAATGGGAGTCTCGGGTTTATCGAAGGCGGGGGAGCCAGAAAATATTTTAATTTTGAATTAGACATTCAAGGATCAGAAGGCCGTCTTTTAATCGGAAATTCAGGCAGAAAACTTTATATAACGAAAAAAAGCAAACGCTTTAAGGGTTTTCAAGAGTTAGAGCAAATACCTTTTCCCGAACCAAGGCATCATGAAAGCCCTTTTATAGGTGGAGCCAAAGATATGCTAAAAAGCCTTCGAACAGGGAAACCCAGTTTTTCCAATGGAAAAGATGCGCTCAAGGCATTAGAAATCATTTATACCATTTATAAATCGGCACAACAAAAAGGCAGACGTCTGAAAATAAAATAAAATTCCTCTCATCTTCAACGTCAGACAAAAAGAATTTTCAGCAAAAACAAAAATCTAAAGAATCCTCTCTAATTTCGGATCAATACTACCACAAAGGAGATTAAAAATTTTTAATTGAAAATTACAATTCCATTATGGTAATTTTTTCTTATTCAATTTTCCTTTGATTTTTCCTATTTGATTTTTCTTAAAAATTTTTAAAGATTTCCAATATTTGTAATGGAGCAGCAGAATGATTGAAGTTGAAAACCTGACTCGTTATTACGGAACGCGTCGCGCAATAAACAACTTATCTTTTCAAATAGAAAAAGGCGAGGTTGTCGGTTTTCTAGGCCCTAATGGAGCGGGTAAAAGCACTACCATGAATATTATTTCCTGTATTCTATCCGCTTCAAGTGGTAGCGTTAAAATAAACGGGTTCGATACCTTCGAACAATCGCTTGAAATAAGAAAAGTCATCGGATATCTTCCAGAAACACCTCCCCTCTACCCTGATATGGTTGTTACAGATTATTTAAATTTTTCAGCCGGCATAAGAGGTGTTGATGCTAAAAAAACTACTACAGCGGTCCAAAGGGTTCTCGAAAAATGTTCGCTTAAAGATGTAGGTCATCGAATTATTGGACGACTATCAAAAGGGTACCAACAGCGGGTAGGTCTTGCACAAGCGATGGTTCATGACCCCGAAATTTTAATACTTGATGAGCCGACGATAGGGTTGGATCCCATTCAAATTATTGAAATTCGAAAGTTGATTCAGGAGCTCGCCGCTGAACATACCATCATTCTGAGCTCACATATCCTCCCGGAAATTACTCAAATCTGTAAACGCGTGATAATCATTAACGAAGGAGAAATTGCAGCGGTTGATTCTCTTGGTGGGCTTACAGCCTCGTTAAGAAAAAGTGAGCGCCTTTCTTTAACCGTGAGAAATTCAGAAGGAAACGTACTTGAAGAATTAAAAAAATTGGATCAGGTGATTTCTACTACAAAAGGTGAAGACAACCAATACTTCATTGAATGTAAATTGAGGTCCAACCTTCAAGACGATATCGCCAAACTAGCGCTAACAAATCAATGGGGAATAGTAGAACTCAAACCTGTGTCCATGACCCTTGAAGATATTTTTCTTAAGCTCACACTTGAAGAAAAGGGGGCTGCAGCATGAAAAATAGTTGGATCATAGCAAAAAGAGATTTGAACTCATTTTTCAACTCACCCATTTTTTATGTTATCACCACTGTTTTTTTAACTATTTATAGCTATATTTTTATAAATATTCTCAGTTTTTTTAGTATGCAAAGTATGCAATCTGGTCAATTCCAGCAAATGGGCATAGCTCTCAACATAAATGAAATGGTCATCGAACCCAGTTTTCAAAATATGGCCGTGATTTTACTTTTAATAATTCCCATCATCACTATGCGAAGTTTTTCTGAAGAAAAAAAATCCAAAACATTTCGCCTTCTACTTTCTTCACCGATACATTTAAAAGAAATCGTTTTGGGGAAATTTTTTGCCTGCATGATTGTCGTTATGGTGATGGTTCTACTGTCAAGTTATTCCCTGGGCTTTATATTTATGATAGCCGAGCCTGACATCGGGCCTGTTTTGACTGGCTATCTTGGGGTTTTGCTAATGGCAGGCTGCTATGTTTCGATAGGAGTATTCGCATCTTCTTTGACGGAAAACCAGATTGTTGCAGCAGTAATCACATTTGGCTTTTCCCTTTTTATGTGGGTCATTGGATGGGGTGCCCAATCCGCTGATTCATCGACAGGGCAAGTCCTACAATATCTTTCAATCATTGAACATCTAGACCGTTTTTTAAAAGGCATAATAGAAACCAGCGATTTAGCCTATTATTTAACCTTCATAATTCTGGGGCTCTTCCTTTGCCACCGAGTTCTGGATTCTAATCGCTGGAGGTAATACTATGAAAAAATTTTCTACCATGGCAGGTTGGCTATCCTTAATATCAGGGTTCACGGCACTGTTGTTTT
>Ga0209034_10000566_pt1 | contig 18587 bp, 13 predicted proteins | sample MarorgKNORR_S2LV_2_FD_188219 | JGI IMG/M metagenome (GOLD analysis project Ga0209034, IMG submission 188219) | Marine microbial communities from the Southern Atlantic Ocean, analyzing organic carbon cycling - 250m_A/KNORR_S2/LV (SPAdes) (version 2) | ecosystem: Environmental > Aquatic > Marine...
AGCCCCCAAAAAATTAGGAGTAGTGATTCAAATCCCGACAAAAAGAAATAAGAGAGTTCGGGTTTTTCATATATTGATTGTAGAAATGCAGACAATGGAAGAATCAATATGGCAAGAGCATTGGAGACTGGGGCAAGAAATTTAATTCTCGATTTTCGCCGATATTCGAAATAGGCCAAACCAAGAAGGTAGAGTCCTGCAGGTATAGCATAGAAATGTACGCCTGAAAATTCTTGGTTTGCGGCTTGTATATACCAACTTAGAATAAGTGAAGCAGCTGAAACATAGACATATCTGGTGTCTCGCTTGGTAATGCCTATACCAAGATATAAGAGTCCCAATATGGCCACAACAGTTGTTGCGTTGATGATGTGAGATCCGCTGTCACTTTCACCGCTCAAGCTTAGAATGACAGCGAGAATTACAAATATGGTTGAGGCAATTGCAAACCTGGTAGAGGTTTGTCTTAAAGGAGTTTCCCAGATTTCCAGCCATGATCTGTTTGAAGACTCAGACAATTTTCCTATCCCAGCAGCCATCCACCATGAGGCAAGGCCTTGGATAGACCAACAAACGGCTCGCAGTGTCCATGAACCATCACCTATGTTTCCAACCAAAAACATACTAGTTATTGCTACTAGGACGGTGGTGGCATAAGGCACATATCTGTTTTTCGATATATAACAAACTATTACCGTAATAATTGTATATACAGATGCAGCCAGAATGCCCTCAGTGTTTGACCAGTCAGACCATCCCGACACTATTATGCTTACAAGCACATCTACACACGCGATTGCGACTAGTGGTGCAAGACGACGATCTACAAAATTAGAGTATCCCTCGGTACGAGGATTCACTTTTTTATAGGCAAAAGTTAAAAAGAATATATAAATTGAGACTATCGGTATTGTGATCAATCCATATGTATGAGGATCTCCAATACCAATTTGCGGTAGTGTAATAGCCAACAGTGCCGATATGTGGGCGAAGATTGTGACTGGGTATAACCAGTACCATCTCTTGGCGAAAATCATAGCGATAACCGAAATTACGGTTAGCAATGAGGTCAAGGCTAGTAAACTGATTTGCCAGTCGAATGACAATAAAATAGCCGCCGAAATAAAAGCAATCGTCAGGGAAAGTGCACTAGCTCCTAGAGCCATTGGGCAGAAGACACTCACCAGATGCTTTGGGCCTCGTAACAGAGGCACTTTAGACGATACGAGTTCGATTACAGTGGCGCCTGATGTCAAGAAATAGAATCCAGCCAGGACTAATATTACAACTTTGCCCCAGGTGTTCGTCTCTCCAATAGTAATAAGTATGGTTAAGGCGGCTAGCACGTTGCCAAATGAAAATATGACCTCATTGACTATGTCATTACCACGGATTCTCCAAACAATGCCTGTAGATATGTAAACGACTGATATTCCGGCGAAAAAGTAAGACCATTCCCAACTTTGCCAGTCGTTGTCAAAGACAAAGACAAAGACAATAAGAGAGACAGCAATCCCAGCTAATAAAAGGGAACCATGTGTCAACACATATCCCTTATATACGTAACTTAGGCAACCCCATAATGGAAGAGCTAGTGCCACTAGCATTAGCCATGCCTTGGGTTCCAAATGTATTTCGAGATCAATTCCGGGTAGTTTCGGATTCGGAGAAATAGGGTCAAATACAAGATAGGTGATGACCCCTGAGGTAAATAAGGCCCAGACTGCCGCAATCGTTATAAAGGCCAATCCGGACAGGTGAAGATTCATTCTATTTTTGACCATGTGTCCCACAAAGATGAATGCGGCAACTTGAATGGCTGATAAAAGGACTAGATAAGGGCGATTAGATTCCTCCTCCCACATGGACACTAAAATCACCAAAGATCCAATCGTCACCAGTAAAATGCCCAGCCCGAGTATAGAGGACATGGCATTTTCCGAATACAACGTTTTCAACGTGTCAGTCCAGCTAAAATTAGAGGCTCGTGATTTCTCCTTTCCTGACTGTGGTGATTCAGTTTTCGGCATTATTGGGGCCGATACTAGTGAACTGGGCGTGGATTGCGTTGGATCGGTGTATCTTTCTGACGTTATTAAATTTGTGCCACAGGATATGCAGAAAGAAAGTTCGGGTCTAACGGGCTCGTCACATGTTGGACAAGACTTCATGTTTTCCTCCTCCTTAAGATCTTCTAAGGAAGGAGGTTCAGGAGAAGTTTCATTAGAATCTTCGAATTCTTTACCGCATGACCCGCAAAATCCAAGTGAGGCCTCGGACACGAACCCGCATTGTGAGCATAGCTTTTGATTATTGGTTGCTGCTTCTGGATGTTGAGGTGACTCTGCATCGCTCTTTATGCGTACCCCACAGTGGGGACAGAATGTCATATACGGATGAATTTGATTGTTACATTCTGAACAGAGCACGATGAAACCTCTTGAGGAGGGTTGTTAATATCTAATCAAAAATGTGCTTTAAGACATCGTAGATACTAGATGAAAAAAAATCCATTTACTTTAACAGTGGTTAGATAACTATTTACGTTTATCAAACTTTATGAATTCTGCAATGCGCTCGCCTATCATCATTGATGGAACGTTGGTGTTGGCTCTAACGCAGTCGTACATTATCGATGCGTCCCCCACTCGCAGCCCTTTCGTACCATGTACTTTTCCATACTGATCGACTACCGCCATGGGGTCAGATGGTGGTCCCATCTTGCAGGTACTGCTGATGTGATGGCTCGTTACGGCATTTTTCCTGATCCATAAATTTAAAGCTTCATCGTCGTTTAGCTCTTGGTCGCTGGGTTCAATGCGATTGGCCACTATTGCTGAGTATGAAGGACCACTTCCAACTTCGGCACATAGCCTCACACATTCTCTCATTCTTCTAAGATCTTCTTCTTCTCTGTAATAGTTGTAGTTGAGCATTGGCTGAATTTTGGGGTCAGATGAGCGAAGCGTGAGCTCTCCCGAACCGACTTGCAGATATAGACAGGCTGTCATTCCCACGCCCTGGTACATGTCATCTCCGTCGGTCATGTAAAACCGTTGTGGAACAGTAGCTGTATGGTGAACCATCATGTCGTTGTGTAAATCTGAACCACTAGCGGTATATCTGATCGCGACTGTTGCTCCCCTTATGCGGCCGTCTCGATGATGTTGGTAGTCCTCCTTTGCCTTCCAAATGAGTCGTACCTGGGGGTGATCTCTTAGATTTTGCCCCACACCTTGCGAGTCTCGAACAACGCCTATTCCATTTTCTTCAAGGTGGTTTCTGGGCCCGATACCTGACAGCATTAACAGTTGGGGAGACCCGATGGCGCCGCTGCTCAGAATTACTTCGTTACCTAGTACCTCAAACATCTCCCCTTTACTCTCAATCTCTACACCTACCGCACGATTTTTGTCAAAAAGTATCCTATGCACGGTACAGTCGCCCCGTAGGGTTAGATTGAGACGATTCCTGGCCGGATTTATATAATTTAGTGCAGTGCTCTGTCTTACTCTATCAATTGTGTTAAATGGCATGGGTCCGACCCCTGTAGAGTCAGGATCGTTATGGTCGGCAGTTGGAGGGAATCCCAAAGACTGGAAACCTTCATAAAAGGCACTAGCATCCTGGGTCCATTCACTTTTTGGATGTCTTCTCACACGTATTGGGCCCTCGTGTCCGTGAAAATCACCCCCCATATCGGTATCATTTTCCAGACGCTTGAAGGCGGGTAGACATTTTTGAAAACTCCATTCATCGTTTCCATTGTCAGACCAAGTATCGTAGTCTTCTGGATCTCCTCTCAAAAATATCTGAGCGTTGACAGCACTAGATCCTCCCATTCCCTTTCCTCTTGGGACAAGCATTGGTAGGTCCTGTTCCTCAGTAGATTTGGCGACATATAGCCATCTTTTCTCATCTCCCGGGTCGAGCCACCAATTAGGCTTGTTTTGAAGTTCTGGGCCATATCCATATTTAAATTTGTCAGGTAATGACTGAAAATCGGGATAATCACTTCCCGCTTCGAGTAAAAGCACTGACACCGAAGGGTCTTCGCTCAGTCGCGTAGCTATGATAGCTCCAGCCGAGCCCGCCCCTACCACTATGTAGTCGTATTTCATCTAGAACCTTCAAAAAGAATGCTTATATTTTCGTCTATATAAACTGACTGGACCTAATCTAAGTCTGAGAGCGCGGGTAAGACTTCCTTACTCAATAACTCTAGTGATTTGTGCCACTTTGGGGTCATATCTCCCCAGTCATGGCAGAGTGCAAGAAGCGTACCAAATCCGCCTACATCCCCATGAAGTTTTCTCAATCGATTAGCACACTCTTCTGGATCTCCTACGATCCACACGTTTTCGAGCATATATTCAGGAGTAATTTCTTCAATTGGCATGTCAGGGTCTAATTTAAGGCCTTCCAGTCCAGTTCCCGAACCCAATAACGGAATCCAGTAGTCCTGGAAAAATTGCCCCATTGGACCCTCCAAGGCATCTTTTCTAGCTTTTTCTCCATCTTCCGCTACGTATATTTCTCTGGAAATCCTCCACTCTGATCTAGGAGCATCTAGATTTGCTTTTGACGCTCCTTTGACTACGACCTCACGGTGACTTGGCAAGTACATTTCGTGTAGAAAACAGGTACTCATTGGAATCCACCCTTTTTCTCCCACCACTGACAGAGTTCCCGAGCTTGGGCTACTACCTGCAACGGCTATGGGTGGATGTGGTTTCTGGTAAGGAAGCATGTGGTAGTCATATAGAGTGTCTCCAGCTGGCTCAGGAATGCCCGTGTCATAGTAGGTTCCTTTGTGGTGGAATGGCTTCCCTGCCCAAAATTGCTGGATAACAGAAACTGCTTCCATCATCTGGTTATGTATATTTTCCCGTTCGGTATCAACTCCAAACATCTCCTTATCCATTGCTCCGGCCCCTGAACCAATACCAAAATAGAGACGTCCTCTGGCCAGATGATCAAGCTGAGCTATTCTTAGAGCTACGTGAGCAGGGTGATGGAAATGGAGCAAAGACACCCCGATGCCGAATTTCATCTTGGAGGTCACCCCTAGCGCCCTCGCTACGAAAAGTTCAGGTGAGGGCATATTCTCCCATGGCATAGTGAAATGTTCTCCTATCCATGATTCGGTGTAGCCCAGATCATCTGCAATTTCCATGAGCTTGAGGTCTTCATCGTATGTATCTGCATGAAAGCTATCAGGCCTATGTAGAGGCATGAGAAATAAACCAAGTTCCATTTTAGTCTCCTAGCGTTCGCTCGATGCTATTTAAATGCCTTTTCTACCCACCCACCGAGCTATTATTAACGGATTTCCAGTTGTTTTCTAGATAGCAGCATCTTATTGGATTGCTCATTGTTTTGTCATTACGAAGTATTTTTCATAAACAATATGAATTCAAGGGATTGCCAACATGGCGTAGTATCTAGGTATTCAGAATATTGTGCTTAGAGGGGAATGAATTTGAAGATCGCAAAAATTGAACAATACAGACCGAAACATCGAACCAGGTTGGTCAGGATAACAACTGACAGCGGTATATCCGGATGGGGGGAGACAACACTTGAAGGCAAACCCAAGAGTACTTGGGCGGCGGTTGAGGAACTGTCCGAGTATTTGATAGGGCAAGATCCATTAAGAATTGAGCATCACTGGCAGCACATATACAGGTCTGCATTTTTTAGGGGAGGAAACGTATTGATGTCTGCTCTTGCGGGCATAGATCAGGCTCTCTGGGACATATCAGGCAAATTTTACAACGTTCCTTCTTATAAGTTAATGGGCAACGCAACCAGAGATAAAATCAGGACTTATGCTCACTGGGGAATAAATGATTTGAGCGAATCTGGTCTTGAAAAATCTAGGGAGAGACTTGATTGGCTTCAGAAAAGTGGCTATACGGCCTATAAATCGGGTCCTGCTGGAAAATGGCGTGCACACGAACCGCCAGCTCGAATAGATGAGTTTGTGAAGGCAGCGTATCTCATGAGGGAATGGGTGGGGGACGACGTTGATCTGTATTTTGACTTTCATGCAAAAATGACGCCAGCTTTGGCTATCGAAGTATGTAATGAAATCAAAGGAATGCGCCCAGGCTTTGTAGAAGAGCCAGTGCCTCAGGAAAATAAGGATGCCTTAAAACTGGTATCTCAGTCCGTACCTTTTCCGATCGCCACTGGTGAAAGACTCCTGAGTAGGTGGGAATTTAGAGAAATATTTGAATCTAATTCAGTTGCTATCATTCAGCCAGACGTAGCTCATTGTGGAGGTATGTCTGAACTGCGTAAGATAGCCAGCATGGCGGAGGTTTACTATATTCATTCCGCCCCTCATTGTGCTATAGGTCCTGTAGCATTTTCTTCGTGCTTGCAGGTAGATGCCTGTACTCCCAATTTTTTCATACAAGAGCAAGTGGACGCTGGACTGGGGAATGGGCTTCTTCAGGAGGATTGGGTTGTTAAAGATGGTTACATTGACCTTCCAACCAAACCCGGATTGGGTATCGATATTGACGAGGATGCGGCCTGCCGAAATGTCGAGTCCCACGAACCGGAACTCGGAGGCGACAATTGGTTTCATGAGGATGGAAGTGTAGCGGACTGGTAGGAGATTCAGCTCACTAGATTATGAAATGGAAAATCTAACAAGGGGCCATATTGGATGGGGTTAATCTATGAAGAAAATTTATGAATGGAAATATGATGATAACCATTCAGTCAAAATGCCAATGGCAACAATACAGGGTTCTCAGGAAGGTCCCATCTTTACTGTCACCTCCGGAATGCATGCAGGTGAATACGCTGGGATACTTGCCGCACAACAGCTTATACAGACTATAAATCCCAGTGAGCTTTCTGGGACTATTAAGATTATTCCTATCATTTCATTGGAAGCGTTTATGATGCGGAATATGCAGTTGTCGCCTGTAGATTCACGGGAAGTGCATTACCATCGGCCTGGGAATCCCTCAGGCAGCTATACAGAATTTCAAATAGATAAATTGTTTGAACTGACTAAGGATTCAAACTATCTTATTGACATTCACGCTGGAGAATTTGCCCAAGCACTTCATCCCTGGGTCCCTGTTCCACTTGTAGGTAGCAAGGAGACGCAAGACATATCAACTTCACTGGCTAGAGGATTTAGAGTTGAATATATTGAGTTAAAAAGAGACCCTGAGGCAATCCCTGCTCTTTGTGTCGCTATGGCAGAACATGGGATCCCCAACATATGGGTTGAATGCGGTAAGAATGGGATACCTACGCCTGAACATGTGTCAATAAACTATGACGGCGTTATATCAGCTCTTAAAACGGTGGGCATGTTACCTGGTTCGCCTGATAGACCAGATCAAATAGAGATTAGTGGGCGCAGATATCAGATCAACGCGGGACAATCAGGAGTTTGGCGCCCTGCTATTAAAGAAGGCGATATAGTTGAAAAAGGACAATATTTAGGAAGACTTACCGATTTTTTTGGTGACGAGCTGGAGACGTACTATGCTCCTGAACGATCCCTCGTCCTTTATTATTGGACGAGTCCCGCAATTAATTATGATAGACAACCTCATGGCTATGATTGGCACACGGGTTTAATTAGCATGATAACGATGGAAGAATAATGACTAAGCGAGAGCATTCGTTATATTTGGCTCACGACCATATGTACAGGGCTGAGGATTTCAGACGGGATTTTGATGGAGGTGTAGGGCTCAAAATTGTACATCTCGGCGTCGATGCATGGATAGAAGCACCAAGTGTTAGAGATTATGAAGCTGCTTACTATGTCAACACAGGTTTTTTGGCCCGTGGTCTGAAAAGACTTACTGAAGTTCTTAAGTTAGAACGTTTAGGAGAGCCTATAAAAATCGTGCGTAATGTTGCAGATATACAGCAAGCGGTTGAAGAAGATAAACTCGCTCTTATACTCGGATTTGAGGGTGGGAAAATTATCGAAGAAGACGTTGATCTACTTGACGCATGGTTTGCTCTCGGTCTTCGTCATATGCAACTAAATTGGGCTATGAGGAACAGTATTGGTGCCAGCCAAGCCGAAGAGGACGAATTGGACCAGCCCGGGTTAACCGAATTTGGCTTCGAAGTCATATCCCGAATGAACGACCTGGGAATTATCGTAGACGTGTCACATTCAGCTCCAAAAACGATAAGAGACGTTATAGAGACCACGACTAAGCCCCTTCTTAATTCCCATTCTGGGTCAAGATCTTTAGCTGATAAACAACAGAACTTGTGGGATGACCAAATTACAGATATGGCCGAAAACGGGGGAGTTATTGGAATTCATTTTTGTTCAAGACTTGTTCTCGGGATAAATGGGGTTCAATCAGAAATTGAGGATGTTGTGAGGCAGATTGAGTGCGTTACACAAATTGGTGGTATTGAAGTTGTTGGACTTGGACCTGATTACATGTTGAATTTCGAGGGTCGGGATGAGGATTATTTACGTAATACCAATCAGCTTGATATAAGTTGGACCAAAGGACTGGAAGATACCTCAGAAATTTATAATATTGTGGATGCTCTAAAAAAGGCTGGGTTTTCAGAATCAGATATTGACAAAATAACCTCTGGAAACATGAAACGTCTCATCGGAGATGTTTTGCCAAGCTGAATCTCATATGTTCCTGTTTTGTGTTTTGCTTTGATTGATTTTGCGGTTGTTTTTTATTATTGGAGGTTAATTTGCGTAGGAACAAAATAAAACAGGTGATGGAATCCGACCAGCTGGCCTTGGGTGCTTATGTTGGTCTTGCTGACCCCCAAATAGTCGAGATAATTGGTATTGCTGGTTTTGATGCTGCTTTCATTGACATGGAACACACGTCTTTCGACTTGTCGATTGTTCAGCAGATGATAATTGCAGCTGAATTAGTTGGCATAGCGCCTATTGTGAGGGTTTCTGATAGTGACCCTGGTTTCATATTAAGAGTTTTAGATATGGGTGCTCAAGGTATCGTAATACCTCATGTTGATGGCCTTGAAGGAGCCAAAGAGGCAGTTAACGCTGTGAGATATGCCCCGATCGGAACTAGAGGAGGAGCTGGCGGTACAAGGGCGGCTAGTTTTGGTGATGTAAGTTGGGCTGATCATGTGAGGACATCAAATGAGGAAATTTTACTTTCTGTCATGACGGAGGATGCAAAGGCGATAGAACAAGTCCCTGAAATTGCTGCTCTTGATGGTGTTGATCTTGTCGCTCTTGGTCCCACAGATTTATCTCAGACCCTCGGTGTCACAGATCCGTCAGATCCCAAGTTGAAAAATGAAGTGGAAAGGATTGCCAATGAGGTTAAACAGGCCGGAAACGCCAAATTGCAAATACCAATGAATCATCCTGCATTTCCGCTCGGTCCTGATGATCTCGTCCGACTCGGGGTTGGATATACTCACGTTGCTCCGCCACCTCCAGCGATATTGATGAGAGAGATGAAGAAGTCCTTAACGTCAATACACGAAGCTCTGGGCAGGTCTGATTAACTCCATCGTCAGTTCAAGATTGAACTATAGTTAGGACTTTAGAAGATACCCTTAAATATTTGATGTACAAGAGATTCATCTTAGATGAGATCTATCATTCTTTCTGCGATCATCATTGTGGTGGCGTTTGTATTGGCCCTGATACAGTCAGGCATGATGGAAGCATCAATAACTTTTAGATTGGATGTTCCTCTCACGTCACCAAACTGATTTACAACGGCTAGTTCGTCTGACTCTGGTCCCATCTTGCAAGTCCCGGAGATATGCTGGCCGGTTGTAGCGTTTCTAAGTATCCAGTCATCAAGTTCATGATCATTGGATAGATCTATATCGGTTGGTTGAAGCCTTTGGCTAATAATGTTAGAGAAATGTTTTGATTCACCTAAGTCAACTGCTTTACGCATTCCTTCACGGCCCCGTTCCAAATCGAAGTCTGTGCTGTAATAATTGAAATTTAGTTCAGGTTGTTCATTAACGTCGGATGAGACTAACCGTAGTTGCCCCACACTTTCTGCCAATTGTAGAGAGACTGAAATTTTTACTCCAATTGGTGTATTAATGTCTGCATGATGGCTTTGAGGAGACTCACTTAAGCGATCTTCCACGCGACTGTCGGCTATAGCAAAACTATTGAGAGTCAACTTCATATCATTTCGTATTTCGGAACCTGTGGCCGTGTAGCGAGCCGCAACTTGTGTACGCGGAGCGTCAGGGTCCTGGATGTGCTCTTTTTTAACAGACCAAAGAGCGGACATTATTGGATGGTCTCGAAGATTCCCACCAACTCCTGGATTATCTTTGACAACATTTATTCCTAATGAGGTTAGCTGATCAGATGGACCTATACCTGACAACATAAGTAATTGAGGGGAAGCGACTGCCCCTGCACTTAGGATTATTTGATTTCCATAGACAGTGAATTTTTCACCCTGACTTTCAACCTCCACACCGCAGGCAGAAGTTCCATCGAATATGATTTTCTGGGTGATGCAATTTGCCTTTATGGTCAAATTAAGCCGATGTCTAGACATGGTTAAATAGCCTAAATTCGTGCTCCACCTGATTCCATTCGGATTATTAAATGGAGTCGGTCCCACACCGGTTACATCCGGATGATTCTGATCTGGGCCGTCGGGGAACCCGGAGTCCTTACAGGCATCATAAAAGGCCACTTGAGATTCTATCCAATTTTCTCGTTTATGCCTTCTGGCTATGATTGGTCCGTCACTACCATGAAAATCTCCTGAATAATCAAGGTCAGTTTCCAACTTTCTAAAATATGGCAAGACCTTCTCATAACTCCACTCATTGTTTCCCATGTCATACCACGTGTCATAGTCTTCAGGCATGCCTCGCAAGAAAACTTGACCGTTAATAGAACTTGACCCCCCTATCACCCGGCCTCTTGGAACAGGCATCGGACTTGCTTTTGGTGAAGGATTTCCCCAAAACTGCCAGTTGTGATCTTTCGTAATAATATCTGCGCCAGTGGAGAGACCTATTCGTACCTCGTCGGGTAGAGATTCAAGGTCTGGATAATCGGGACCCGCTTCCAGTAGAAGGACTGAGAAATCCGGGTTTTCAGTTAGTCTTGTTGCCAGGATTGCTCCCGCTGACCCGGCTCCGACAATAATGTAATCATATTTCATGAGGGATATCCCATATAAATTCACAGGTATGTATGTTTCTTGCACGAATATTGGCGAAGGATAACATTTCGGTTCGTTTCTGGTATCTAACCCAACCAATTACCGATCGAAGAGTTACCTGTATATTAGGCATAGGATTCTCTTTTAATTACGGTATTGTGTAACTCAATATAAGTACGAAAACACTAAATTAACTCGTTATTTAGGGAGGCAAAATGCTTAATGTAGCCATACTGGACGATTACCAGAACAGTGCTCTTAAAATGGCAAATTGGGGCAAGCTGTCTGGGAAAGCGAAAATTACTGTATTTAATGACCATGTTCATGATCGTGAAGTGCTAATCAAACGATTGAGAAAATTTCAGGTGATATGTGCAATGAGGGAAAGAACACCATTTACCAAGGAGGTTCTTGAGTCTCTTCCAGACTTGAAATTATTGGTTACCACCGGGATGAGGAATGCGTCAATAGACATTAAGACGGCCTCCGAACTCGGCATAACGGTTTCTGGCACTGAAGGACTTCCCTACCCGACCGCAGAACTTACCTGGGCATTGATTTTGGCGTTGGCGAGAAATATTACTGTGGAGCATCAATCGGTAAAAGAAGGCATATGGCAAAAAGAAGTTGGAGTTGGATTAAAAGGGAAAACTTTAGGAATAATAGGATTGGGAAATCTTGGCAGTCAGGTTGCCATCTACGGAAATGCTTTTGGTATGGAAGTGATTGCTTGGAGCCAAAACCTGACTAGTGACCTGGCTAAAGAGAAAGGTGCTAAATATGTTTCTCTTGACACGCTAATGTCAGAATCTGACTTTGTTTCTATTCATACCGTTCTCAGCCCGCGAACTAAAGGTCTCATAGACGGTTCAAAACTTAACTTGATGAAAAAGACGAGTTATTTGGTAAATACCTCACGAGGACCTATAGTTGATGAACATGCGCTAATTAAAATTTTGGAAGATGAGGCGATAGCGGGTGCGGGTTTGGACGTATTTGACCTTGAACCAATGGAAAGCAACCATCCTCTTATCCTCTCCGACCGTACGGTTATTACCCCCCATATTGGATATGTAACACGTGAAACCTACAAAATATTTTATGAACAGAGTTTGGAGTGTGTGAGTGAGTTCCTATCGGGAACACCCGTGAGAATCATTAATAGCTAATATACTGTGTAAAGCAAACATGAAAGGAGGTTGATCATAATGCCATCATTCGATGTAGTTTCACGAACAGATTTGATGGAGGTGGATAATGCCATCAATGAGGTCAAGCGACAGGTAAGGCAAAGATTTGATTTGAAGGGGGGCAATTGCGAAATCGATCGTGCAGAAAATGATTTAACTGTGCTAGCAGACGATAACATGAAGCTTACCCAATTACAGGATTTGCTTAAACAAAACCTAGCGCGTAGGAAAGTAGACAGCGGGTCATTTGATTTTCAAAAACCTCAGAGTGCATCCGGTGACTCTCTTCGGCAAACGATTGTCATACAACAGGGTATTGATTCCGATTTGGCTAGAAAAATCAACAAGGCTGTGAAAGGCTCAAAAATCAAGGTGCAAATTTCTATAAAGGGATCCGAGCTTCACGTGTCAGGGAAGAAAAGAGACGATCTTCAAAGCACCATTGAATTCATAAAAAAAATGGATAATGCCCAGCCATTGCAATACGTGAACTTTCGTGACTAGCTGAACACTCTCTGTAAACCACGTCTTGAAAATTTCATGAGTTATTACACTCCGTGACTGTTATTCAAAAATGACGAAGCTTAGCAAAGTTGAAACTCTTTACTTGAAGATATGATTTGGAATGCCTTGGTAATTATAGGTTCCGGTTTGGACGTAAAGTTACCGTCCACGGAATGAGCGTGTTCTGCTATTGTCATAAGAGAATCATAGGTGTCAGGAGAAACTTCCAATTCTCCTAAGATAGCAATGCACTTATCCACTAACTCGGTCGGGCTAGTTTCAGCATTTATAGATTCACCCACGCGGGCCACCATTTTTTCCACGCCAGGGTTGGCTAGATCCGTAATATATTTACTAGCAAAATTGACTCTATCTACAAGAGACCCACTTGTGATCCATTCTTCACCCGTATGCCACCCCTCCACAGATGGGGGATTTGTGAGCTTTTGGCCCATGAAACCACTTTCTTCCATTACTTGGTATACAGTGCTGTCAGCCCCGTCAATAACATTAAACTCATTTGTGTAACGTAATGTGTTAACTATAAATTCAGCAGGGCTTTTAATCCTGGTGAATCTTGATTGTTTGAAGAAATCAGAATTGAACAAGAATCGAAGCATTTCCCTGATGGAATAATCCGATTCCCTATAGGCTTGTGATAATTTGTTTATGGCATCAGGGTCTTTGGGGGGGACATGTCCCCATTGTGGGACAGGTACTTCGTCAGCAACGAAATAATTGTAAATATGGCGCGATACGAATTGAGCGGTTGCTTCCTGCTTACAGATGATCCGTATTATGTCATCGCCATTGAAGTTACCAGTTTCCCCCAGAAAAGTTTTTTCTCCTCCGTCGTGGTCGGTCTCATCATATTCAAAGTGCCAGAAAATTCTTCCATACGGCCAAATAGAGTCTTTATTTCCCATTAGAGCCATATATTCGGAGTTTTTTATTGTCCATCCCGTGAATGCCCGTGCACACTCCTTAATATCCTGCTCAGTGTAGTTACCAACACCCATGGAAAAAAGTTCTAAGATTTCCCTTCCGTAGTTCTCATTGATTTCGTTTTTGTGGTTGGTCTGATTATCAAGCCATACGATCATTGCGGGATCTTTGGATAGTTCAATCAAAATATCGTCAAATTTCTCCAGGCCTTTGTCTCTGAACATAGTGATCTGGTTGTTGATAGCACCAAAATTATTTATCTTCGGTTCAGCTGTGGCGAAAATGCCGTGCCAGAATAAGGAAATCTTTTCTTCTAGAGGCGAATTGGTAGTGAGCATACGGTAGGCCCAGTGCATTGGGTTATGTGTAAGTTGGGCATGTATATTCGGATGCCTTCGGTAGATCATATCGTCCGTGACATGATCTATACTTTCTCGATCCAAGAAATGATCGACTAAGTCCTCATAAGCCATAGACTCGTAGTAATCCAATTCATCAGGAGTTGCCCCGAAACCTGCTCGTCGTGCCAAATGGGCTGCTAATTTTCTGTCATGAGTGGCCATATATTTTCTCCATCCTCATCGGTATTTCACTACAGCTCTGATGTTAACAAAACCTATTTCAGGTCAAATATCTGTATTCTATGTCTGCTGTGTTCGGTGACATACAGCAGTTGTGTCTTATCAATTTTTACGGAGACCGGTCCCCAAAATATGTGCTCTGTTTGGGAAGCTTTATGATAAGGAGTGTTTAAATGAGACGGAAGCGTCTTTATTGCCAAATCAGCAGTATGCCTAGCATTCAGCTCATCTTGGTTTACATCCAGCCATTCAGACGCCCATTTGGACAATGTAGCCTCACCCTGCAGTATGGTTTGAAAAGATCCATTTTTGTCGAATATTTGAACCCGCTCGTTACCCCAGTCAGCAACAATGACTCGGCCGTCATCGGCCACAGCTACTGAGGAAGGTCTGGAAAGTTGGCCTTCGCCAGATCCAGGTTCTCCAAAGTTTTGAATAAACTTTCCATCGGAATCAAATTTCTGTATTCTGTCGTTTCTCCAGTCAGCAACGTAAATATTGTCTTCAGTGTCCGTGCATATCCCCCACGGTAGATTAAGTTCACCTGGTTCGCTCCCAGGTTCTCCAAATGTTTGAAGGATATTTCCGTCATTAGAGATTCTTAGAACGGTTCCTTTAAATTGCTGGACCACCAAGGCATTACCATCTGAGTCAAAACAGATTCCCGAAGGGGCTTCCAAGCTTGTGATTTTGGAAGTGTTTCTACCCCATGCTTCTAAAAAGCTCCCGTCTTTATCGAATATTTTGATTTGATGGTGAGATTCGTCGGTTACGTAAAGTTTCTCTTCATCGTTAAAGTCGATGCACACAGGGACCAGGAATTTATCATTTGTATCTCCAGGGCCATGTCCGAACTCACCGTACCACTCGTCATCAAAATCGCAAATCTGTACCCGAATTCCATCTGTCGACTGGGGGTACATTCTGTTCAGAACATAAATCCGGTTGTTTTCACTGAAAGCTATGTCGTAAGGATGATTAAATCCTCTACCGATTTGCTGGTTGCTGTTTAATCCAATGGATTTCACGTACTGCATCATCACACTCCATAAGCAATCGTTCCACGTCATCGATTTCAGCTATTCTAGCGAATTATAGTGTGAACGTATATCGCAAAGGGAGTGCTGTATAGATATCTTTTGGAATTGATTATTAGCCCATTATCTCGGAGGCTATTTTCTCTGCAATCATTATGACTGTCGCGTTGGTATTGGCTCTAACGACGTCCGGCATTATCGATGCATCAACAACCCTAAGACCATCAATTCCTCGGACCGATCCAGACTTGTCAACAACGGCTAACTCGTCTCCATCAGGGCCCATTTTGCATGTGCCTGAGGAGTGGTGTTGAGTACCAACTACGGAAAGTAGCCATTTATCAAGGGCTTCATCATTTTCTATTTCACTATCAAGTGGTTGGAGTCGTTCTTTCAGAATATTGTCAAATTCAGGTCTGTTAGTTATTGCTATACATTGACGTAGAGCCTCTCTCATACGCCTCATGTCCTCCGGATTCGTCAGATACTTATAATCCAGAATCGGATGATCGTTTGGGTCTGAGGAATTTAATCGAATCTCACCGCTGCTAAGCGCCTTCTGCAATGCAATGCTAAATCCGAGGTAGTGTCGACCATCTTCTAAATCTAAATTGACGGGACGGTGTTCGCTTGTCATTAATAGTGGGCTCATTTGCATGTCGTTTTCTAGATTGCTGCCGGGTATCTTGTAACGTAAACCGACTTGGATTGAAGGAGAATTTTCGGGGGGCTCTTCTAGTAACGACTCGAATAAAAGGAAAGCTGAAGGGTGATCGCGTAGGTTTTGACCTACTCCAGGAAGATCTGCGGCGACCTCAATTCCTAGCCCCTCAAGATGGGACTTTGGTCCTATTCCAGATAACATAAGTAGTTGGGGGGAATTTATGGCTCCGCCACAGAGAATAATTTGGTCAGATTCGACTGTGAAGGTTTCCCCACCGCTTTCCACTTCGAGCCCTGTAGCTGTGGAACCCGACAGAATGATTTTTCTGACTAAAACATCACCTTTAATAGTCAAATTTATTCTGTGTCTTGCGATAGTTAAATAAGTCAGAGCCGTACTCATCCTGACCCCGTTTACATTATTTAATGGCCTTGGTCCAACACCTGTCGACTCGGGATGATTATGATCGGCACTGTAGTCGAAACCTTCAGCAAGACAGGCCTGTATGAATGCCTTGGGCGTTTGTAATAATTCATCTTCGCCATATCGACGTACAGGAATAGGGCCTTCGTTGCCATGAAAATCATCTGAACCGAAGGTAAGGTCGTTTTCTGATTTACGAAAATATGGAAGTACATCCAGGTAAGACCATCCCTCGTTTCCTTCTTTTTCCCATTCGTCATAGTCATCTGGTATTCCACGAAAAAATACCTGTCCATTTACAGAACTTGATCCCCCAATTACCTTTCCCCTTGGTAGATCAAAAGGCTCTCTATCGGGGGTTGCAATGCCTTGATATCCCCAAACATGGGCCTCTGGACCATATGCAGCGGGCCATACAGTGTTGCCATATTTGACTACATCAGGTGTGGATTCAAAATCCTGATAATCAGGACCGGCTTCAAGTAGTAATATAGATTTACTAGGGTCTTCGGATAATCGAGTGGCAAGAACTGACCCTGCAGAACCAGCCCCAACTATTATTGCATCGTATTTCATCGGTTTTATCTCTCCCCAAGCCACACTCTGTAGCACTAATACCCGGATTCATTTGTGCTATCTTAAGGTTCGGGAGCAGTCATAAGCAATGATAAGGAATAGATAGGGGAATTTATGGAACAGAGAGAGTTGGGTAATAGCGGTTTATATACTTCTGCAATCGGTTTTGGAACGTGGGAGATGAGTACCACGCAGTATGGGGCTTTGGATGTCAATGAGGCAAGTATTGCTGTTAATTCTGCCATTGACCACGGTATAACACTGTTTGACACCGCTGAAGTGTATGGACCATTTCATTCTGAAATATTACTTGCCAAGGCATTGGGGGAAAAGCGAAAAGATATTGTTTTAGTCAGTAAGGTTGGATTTGAGTATGACGAGGATGGAAAAAATGTTGGACGTAATTCAAAACACGACCATGTTATAGCCCGGGCTGAAGGATGCTTGGAGAGACTTGAAACAGATTACCTGGATTTGCTGCTAATACACTGGCCTGATCACGAGACTCCTTTTGAAGAAACTATGGAAGCCTTGGAGAGATTGAAGCAAGATGGGAAAATAAGGCACTACGGGGTATCGAATTTTACTCCCGACATGATGGATGAGTGTAAGAAATATGGTGACCTGGCTGCAAATCAAGTTGGCTATCACATGTTTGATCGCAGAATGGAATCTGCTGTATTGCCTTACTGCCAAAAGGAAAATATTGGTTTCATGGCTTACGGCACATTAGGATTTGGACTTCTTTCAGGTGCCTTTACCCCTGAGACGTCATTTGGTGAAGGTGACTGGCGTAGTAGTGGAAATGCGTTCAGACTACCTTTGTTCCAACCAGAGGAATTCCGAAAGGAACTAAAAGTAGTAGATAGGTTGAAGGACATTGCAAAGAGATATGAGAAATCTGTTGCCCAACTGGCGATTGCCTGGACTATCGGCCATCCAGCTGTTTCAGTTGGATTGGTTGGTGTTCGAAATGAGTGGGAGCTGAAGGAAAATGTAGCCGCGGTGGAATGGACCTTGAGCGAGGATATTAGAGAGGAAATCAACACGGTGTTCTCTGATGAAGATGTTCCAACTCATGCGGATACTGAACAGGCTATCTAACTCAATTTAGTTCGTGTCATCTACCAGAGATTTTTAGCAGGGCCTTATTACTGGCTGAGATCATTATTTAGTGAGTCAGCAAGCTCATGAAAGGGAAATTCTGGTCGAAAAGTTTCTGGCCGCAAACAAATTGCGACCCGGTGGTGAGGAGGAAACTTACCACCGGGTCACGGTTTGTACTAGTCGATTAACTAGGTCTTACCGGATTACTTCAGTTTGATGTGTTCCGGCTGGCCCCAGCTAGCGAAGAGTGATGGGTCCATGTCCCATGAGGCAATGGAATTTTTGTTGTAGGTTACGAAGCTCGGTACGTTTACCACACCGAAGTCAATAGCCTCATCGAAGAGATGGTCGGCCAAAGCATTGTTCAGCTCGATTCTCTTAGCCTTGTCAGGCTC
>Ga0209034_10000569_pt1 | contig 18529 bp, 18 predicted proteins | sample MarorgKNORR_S2LV_2_FD_188219 | JGI IMG/M metagenome (GOLD analysis project Ga0209034, IMG submission 188219) | Marine microbial communities from the Southern Atlantic Ocean, analyzing organic carbon cycling - 250m_A/KNORR_S2/LV (SPAdes) (version 2) | ecosystem: Environmental > Aquatic > Marine...
GGCTATTGTTATAAATTCGGCATGTTTCGGGTTATATTGGCCTGATTCGTTTGCTAAATGGTGGAATAAGTCAATAAGAAGCGATGTTGAGCAGATAAATTGAGGTGGTTATAACCCGAGTTTGCCAGGGTTCATGATGTTGTTGGGGTCCAGCGCTTTTTTAATGGACTGGACAATTTCTTGACCCACACCCATCTCTCGGGCAAGAAGGTGATTTAGTTTCACGCCCACACCATGGCAGTATTCCATGATGCCGCCCATATCTTGGGCTAGTTTCAGAACCTGTTCCACGGCCTGGCTCAGTTGTTCTCTAGAGTTGGCTGTAACTCCGGACTCGGTTACGATAAGCATTGAAAAGAACTCTGGTCTGGACCAGATGGCGTATTCAGTTACCCTAACCCCATGTGCTGCAAGTATTACGTCGCATCGCTTGCGATACTCTAGTACTTTGGAGATAGGAAGACCCAGGTGCAGGTAGTCGAAACCTCGGCGACCCTGCAATCGACTCCAACGAACATTCCTCGGCTTGCCCAACGCCTCTACTTTGTAGTTATCTGCAGATTGTCGCCGGTCTGCCCAATAAGCTACTGTAGGGTCTGGTCCAAGAAGTCGTCCACCGTGATCGGCGCAGATGGCCATAGCCCTTTCCTCATCGGCTTCCACTCCTTCTTTGAACCCTTCAAAGAGCAGATGGAAGAGAATGCCATCCTCTTCCTCTGTGAGGTCAACCAGAGTGGGTCGGACGCCTAGGGCAAACATCTCGGTGGCTGCTCTGAAACCTTGGTCGAAGGAGTTGAAGGCTACCCCCGCAAAAACCTGGGTTTCAGGCAAACGGAACACCCGGATGGTCGCTTTGGTGATAACGCCAAAGACCCCCTCGGAGCCGATGAATAGGTGCTTGAGGCTAGGGCCTGAGGATTGGTTGGGCACTGCTCTTGATCTCATGACTCGGCCATCGGCGAGGACCACTTCCAGGGCAACAACTTGGTCTCCCATGGGGCCATTGACCCCGGCGCGGTAACCGACTCCGTTGGTGCAAATCGTCCCAGCAACTGTGGCGATGGGCACACTGTATGGGTCATGGCCGGGCATCAGCTTCTGACGTTCTAGAACTTCTTCTAAATCTTGTAACACCACACCGGCCTCAACTTCTGCCGTCATGTCGATGGGATTGATGGCCAGTATCCGGTTCATGCGTTGCATATCTAGAACTATGCCGCCCAGGGCTGGTACCGTGCCACCCATGACGCCAGTACCAGCGCCGTAGGGAATTACCGGTGTGTGGTAATCGTTGGCCAGCTTTAACACTGAACTCACATCTTCGGTGGTGATGGGGCGTACAACAATGTCGGCCAGTCGTTTAAAGGAATCTTCTGCGCCAAAGGCCCGTGTTGGAGAGAGGGCATCGCCTGAATATCGGTCTAAGTCGTAGGGTTCTGTGAGGACATTTTCCTTTCCTAGGATTTGAACTAGTGAGTTGATAAGTGAGTCGGGCAGGGTGGTATTGGGCATTATTAGTTGCTCCGTTTTGCCCAGGGCTTATCGGACGTTTTCGCTGTTTGCAAATAACCTATCGAAATAAAAGAAGCCTGTTATGAAATGGGGCGATACGACCAAACACTGCCTGCCGCGGAATCCTCCACCGAAACGCCTTGGCTATCAAGCCAGGAGCGGATCTCATCGGCAAGGGCGTATTGTTTGTAATTGCGGCATTCGGACCTAAGGTTAATCAGTAGGTCAATGTTTTCTGGTGATACAGTCTTTACGTTAGCTGTGTTTTCGTCGTTGATCAGGCCAATCAGCTCGGTCTGATCGGTTTCTGAAACCTGGTCACGGATGCCCGAAATCAGAGTGTTATAAGAGTCGGCGTCCACATCCAATACGGCTTCTCGTTCGTTGAAAGTGAGGCCTAACAATGAGCCTATGTGGCGCAGGCATTCTTGGGCTGCCGTGATTGAATGACCTGCGTCCCGTTGCCGGTTCATCTCTCGTGAAAGGTCAAACATAGCTGCCAGAGCTTTAGGCGTGTTCAGATCGTCGTCCATACTGGCGATGAACTGTTCACGAAACGGAGCGGGATCCATCCCATTATCGTCGGATTGGGGTTCTTCTCTGAGCGCATGGCGTAGCCGGTCTGCGCTACGTTCCATGGCTTCGCAACCTTCATCGGTATAGCTCAAGGGGCTGCGGTAGTGAGAACTGAGGAAATACAGACGAATGGCATCCGGGCTGTAATTCTCAAGTGCCTCTTCTACAGAGACCAGATTCCCCAGCGATTTGCTCATCTTGTCTGCGCCGAGTTGAAGCAGTCCATTATGAACCCAGTATCTCGAGAAAGGTGCTACGCCCGTGGACGCTTCGCTCTGGGCTATTTCGTTTTCGTGGTGGGGAAAGATCAGGTCTTGCCCGCCACCGTGGATATCTAGAGTGTCTCCCAGGTAGGTCATGGACATGGCAGTGCACTCAATGTGCCAGCCGGGTCGGCCCGGGCCCCAGGGGCTGTTCCAGGAGGGTTCTCCTTCCCGTGCTCCCTTCCAGAGTACAAAGTCCATGGGGTGTTCTTTGTTCTCGTCTACTTCTATGCGAGCGCCCGCCTGCATACCGTCCAGGGTGCGGTGACTCAGTTTGCCGTAGTCATTTTTCTTGGTGACGCGGAAGAAGACATCGCCGCCGCCAGGGTAGGCTGAGCCGTTGTCGATTAACTTCTGAATTGTCTCTATGATCGGGCCAATTTCCTGGGTAGCCCTCGGATAGACGTGTGCTCTCTGAATGTTCAGGGCGTCCATTGTCCGGTAGAAGTCTTCAATGAACTCCTCAGCCAGCTCATCAGGTTCGATTCCCTGTTCATTGGCCCGGTTGATGATCTTGTCATCGACATCGGTGAAGTTTTGGACGTGCTTCACGTCAAAACCCAGAAATTCTAGATATCTCCTTAGAGTGTCGAAGGCAACATAGCTGAGGGCGTGTCCAACGTGGGTGGATGAATAGGGGGTAACGCCGCAGACGTACATCTTGACTGTGTTTCCGTCGGAAGGCGCGAATTCTTGGACATCGCGAGTGAGGGTATTATATAACTTCATTAATTAATCGGGACCGTGAATTACTCGCCGCAGGAATCATTGGAGAGATTAGATGCCAGTGAAGCTACGGCTATGGCAGCGATTCCTTCTCCCCGTCCCACAAACCCCAGATAATCGGTGGTGGTGAATTTGACGCTGATGCGATCAGAGGGCACGGACAAGCTTTTTGCAACGTTGGTACGCATGTCTATGTTGTAGGGGCTCAGCTTGGGATTTTGTGCCAGAATTGTAGCATCTACGTTTAAGACCCGCCAACCGGCTTCGCTGGCAAGAATTCCAACTCGCTCCAGCAGTATCAGACTGGATATGTCTTTGTATTGGGTGTCATTGGAGGGGAAATGCAGGCCTTTGTCACCTAGGTTGGCCGCCCCTAAGATCGCGTCCATGATTGCGTGGATCAGTACATCGCCATCACTGTGGCCGGAGAGTCCACGGTCATGTGGAATTTCCACCCCGCCCAAAACAAGTCGCCTCATCTCAGCCAAAGGATGGGAGTCAAAACCGATTCCAGAGCGGTATTCCGGGTATGACATTAAATTGTTTGAATCGTTGCTTGTAGGAGTGGGCATAGCGCCAAAATTTTACGCCAGAGGGTGTGGAAGAGTAAATCCCCAGGAGTGTGAGGACGTTAGGGAGCTGAAGTGGATGATGCTCTCAGAAATGCTTCGGCGATGATTAGGTCTGTTGCCGTGGTGACTTTGATGTTCTCGTAGGCACCGAGGAACATCTTTACTGGATGACCAAGGTTCTCAACCATGACGGAATCATCTGTTACATCTTGAGAACTGGCGCGGTGCGCGTCCATGAGTGTCCGGAATCGGAATATTTGCGGAGTCTGAGCGGCCCAGATCAGGGAACGGTCAGGGGTCTCGCTGACCATCAGATCGTTTTGGGTCATTTTGATGGTGTCTTTTACCGGCATCCCGGCCACGGCTGCTCCGAATTTGATGGCGGCATCGAGCCCCCGTTGCAGCATGGCATCATCAAAGCAGGGACGCGCCCCGTCATGGATCACGGCCCATTCGCATGCTGAGAGCATATCCAATCCAAAACGGACCGAGTCCTGTCGCCTGGGGCCACCTGCGCAGACGTTGGTCACTTTAGTGTAGCCGCTGTCTTGAACTAGCTTTCGCCCTTTTTCAAGAGAGCCTTTAGCTAGCACCAATACTACTTGGTCAATACGGGGGGATAACTGTAATCGGTGTAAGGTATGGGCAATCAGAGGAACGCCTAATATGGGGGCGAATGTCTTATCTACGCCTCCCATGCGGGTGCTACTACCCGCAGCAACTACCACTGCGCCAACTTTGCTCGCTGAACTCAATGTGGAGAACTCCGGAGTTTATTCGCCTTTGGGTTGGGCGAATATAATTCGCCCAGCGGCCGTTTGGAGCACTCTGGTTACGGCCACATCATGGAATGTGTTGACATAGCGTCTTCCGCCTTCCACAACTACCATGGTCCCATCATCCAGGTATGCGACCCCTTGGCCCACTTCTTTGCCTTCTTGAATAATGTTCACCCGTAGTTCTTCTCCGGGGAGAACTATGGACTTGAGGGCGTTTGCTAGCTCGTTCACGTTCAATACTTGAACTCCCTGAAGCTCGGCGACGCGGTTCAGGTTGTAGTCAGTGGTCAGGATGGAAGATTTCATTTCCCGGGCCAGTTGGACAAGTACGGCATCCACCTCATTTCCATTTTCCACGCCAACGTCCAGTACTTGAAGGGGAACTGCCTCGTCTTTGCGGAGCTTGCCTAGAACTTCCAGGCCTCGGCGGCCGCGGCTGCGACGTAATGGGTCGCTGGAGTCGGCTATGTGTCGTAATTCGTCCAGCACAAATCGTGGAACGACCAGGGAACCTTCTAGGAACCCAGTGATGCTAAGGTCTGCGATACGGCCATCGATAATGGCGCTGGTATCCACCAGGATATTTCCATTTCGCGACGTTTTTTGCGTTTTGACCTTATCAGCCTTGCCAGTCCAACCGTTGCCGTCAGATGTTGTTCCATTGGATCTCATGGTGGGACCGTTGGCCGTAGGGTTAGTCGGTATAGGCGCGTCTAGTCCAGGGAATATGGCGCGCATGTCGCGTTCTCGCTGCACGCCCATTCCCAGTCCAAAGAGGCCCAGAACCACGTTTATGATGACTGGTACGCCCCAGCTGGTCCAGCCAGACATGGTGTACAGCGGTATGGATATTAGAGAAGCTACAACCAATCCTATAAGCAGCCCTATCGTGCCTGAAATCAGGGCCGAGCCTGGTAGGGAGTTGATGAATTCTGAGCTAAAACGCCAAGGCTTGAGGATTAGGTAGGGGGCTAAAACCCCCCCAATAATTACACCGGCCAGGGTAGATGCAAGACCCCATGGGAGGAATACTTCTTTTTCTGTTAATAATTCCGATATATAAAGTCCGAGCTGCCAGCCAATCACCCCAAGTCCTCCGGCACTCAATGCTCTGAGCATCCAAAGGGCTAACATGTAGAAGCCACCTCCTTAAAAGTTGTTGCTACGGCTTTGGGTCAGCCGGACCAGCGAATACTGGCTCTTGATAAATTTTTAAGAGTACCGAGTTATTGCGTACCGAGATTGGAACTTTGGAGGACGGGTTAAGGTGTGACGAATAATTCAAAAAGGTGGCCTGATAACCGATCTCCACCTATTGCGCTGACTCTATGTTCATGGACATCTACCTCAAAACTCGTACCCATTTTGATGGCCCAATGAATAGAATTATCGATAAGTGCGTTTTGGTAAACTTATGCGCTGTAGCATGGCCTGACTTGTGCCGGTTCTGAAATCAATAATCCCTGTGATCAATACCCAGGTTTAACCACTCTTGATATGGTTGATAGAGTGTATCTGGGCCTCGATTTAGCCTTGACGATAAGATTTATCATAGTTTACTTAACTAGATTGAGAATAGCACATGAACCCAGGTTGAGAAAGGCACTTTTTAGGAGTCTGTCCTCAAGAACCGGATAGTAGACCCAATAACGCTAATGAGTTTGTCTATTAGTACCAATTTGATAGACCCATCGTATATTTTTGATAATAATGCACCATTGGACCGTGCTTGGGTACGGCTTTATTTAACCAAGGAGATTTACCATGACTATCGAAACCAGGCCGAGGGTATATCTAGTTGGTACCGGCGGTACTATTTCTTCCGTCGGATCTGACCGTATGGACTATACCAACTACAGTTATTTGGGTAATCACTTAGCTATTGAAGAAATGTTAGCTCGTGTTCCTGAGACGCTTGAGTTCGCTGATGTGCGTGCGGAACAGTTCCTGAACCTGGGCAGTCCGGATGTGACTCCAGATCATTGGCTGAAACTAGCCAAACGAATCAATCAGATTTTTAGAGAAGATTCCGAAGCATCCGGAGTGGTGATTACTCATGGAACGGCCACTTTGGAAGAAACAGCTTATTTCCTTAACCTGACGGTCAAGGACAAGCGGCCAGTTGTTGTCACCGGCGCTATGCGTCCACCATCTTCCTTGGGCACTGACGCCGATGTGAACTTGATAGACGCCATCCGTATTGCCGCCTCTCCGCAGTCGGCCAATCGTGGTGTTTTGACGATATTGAATAATCAAATCCAGGCTGCGCGTGACGTTATGAAAACCAATAGTTTCAGGTTGGAGACTTTTCAAACATCGGATTTTGGGTTTCTGGGTTATGCGGATTCAGATGGAGAAGTGGTCTTCTATAGACGTCCGGATCGCGCCCATACTAGTGATTCCGAGTTCGATATAGAGAATGTTCAGGAGATGCCGAAGGTAGATATACCTTTCGCCTATGCCGGGGCAGACGGGACTGTAATCAAGGCTTTAGTTGCAGCTGGAGTCGATGGTATTGTTGCCGCAGGATTGGGTAGTGGCGGGTCTCCACCACCGTACATGGCGGCGTTGAAAGAAGCGTCCGACGCCGGGTTGCCGGTTGTAATTGCCACCCATACGGGCAGCGGTCGGGTGATGCAATCCAAACGCTTTACCGAAGATGGTTACATAGTGGCTGATAACTTAGCGCCTAAAAAAGCACGCATTCTGCTGATGCTAGCCCTGACTGTGAAGCCAAACAAGTCGGAGATCCAGCGGATGATGTTAACTTATTAAGCAAATAGAGTCGGGTTTTTGTAATACCACCTGTCAACTCTACTTGATCGTCCTGAGCTAGGTTAACGATAGGCGTGAACCATGTCACTGATGGGTAATTGCTGCGTCCCGATAACGGTTCGATAATCCCATCACGGATAAATTTGCTTGGAAATCCTGTATTAAGTGTGGGGTACTAATAAGAAGAGCCTTTCGATTCACCGAGAGGCTCTTCTTATGTTGCTGATTTACGGGTTGAAACCGCCAAGGTTAGACGCGGTCGGGTGCGCCTTTGATGGTGTCGTATTCGTCCACTTCGGAAATCACATTCTTGTCTTTGAAGCCTTGGATCTCCTCTTCGGAGTATCCTAATATATCAGACAAGACTTGGTCGTTGTGTTCTCCTACTTTGGGTGTGACACCAATGTTCACCGGAGTCCTAGAGAAGTGCCAGTAGTCTCCTGAGACGGCGATGGTACCGGCCAAGAAGTCGTCCACTTCCACCATGGCGCGGCGTTCCCACGGATGGGGGTCTGCTTCAGCCATGGGGATGTCATTCACGGGAGCGGCTACAACGTCGTGCTCGGTGAAATGGGCAATGGCCTGATCCATGGTCATGGTGGCCAACAGGGTGTTTAACGCAGCATTAACGATGGCCGCGTTCTTGGCTCGCTCGGGTCGGGTGTTGAATCGTGGGTCTTCTAGCCATTCGGGTTTGCCTAGAGCGTTACAAACTCGGTACCAGTGGTGCTGGTCTCCAGCTGATAAGAGAACCCAACCCTCTTTGCAAGGGTAGATGCCAGAAGGCGGGGCTGAGGAATTGGAGTCACCACGGGTGGGTTTGATGCCGGAGCCGTGGTAGGCGGTGATGGGAATCTCAGTCATGGAATATCCGGTGTCAGCCAGGCATACATCGATGGATTGACCCTCTCCGGAAACCTCTCTCTCGTGCAGGGCAGCCAAACAGCCGATGGCGGCGTGGAGAGAGGTGATGCGGTCTATAATCGGTACACCTGTCCGGATGGGAGGCATGTCATCGCTTCCGGTAAGCATGGTTATGCCGGACATTGTCTGACCGATGGGGTCGTAGCCAATCTGGTCTTTGTACGGACCAAATTGACCGTAGGCAGACACGTTGACCATAACGATTCTTGGGTTGAGCTTCTTGAGTTCTTCGTAGCTAAACCCCATCTTTTCGATGGTTCCTGGTCGGAAGTTTTGGACCAGAACATCGGAGACTTTAATCAGTTTCCGAAGGGCTTCTTTACCTTCTTCTTTCCGGAGGTCCATGGAAAGGGATTTTTTGCCGGAGTTGTACTGTACCCAGTATGAGGATTGTTTCTTAACCCAAGGCCCGTGATAGCGGGTCTCTTCACCGCCCAAGCGCTCGACTTTGATGACCTCGGCTCCCATTCGGGACAATACTTGGGCGCAACGGGGACCGGCTTGGTGACGGCCAAGGTCGATTACGCGAATATTCTCTAAGGGATGATTAAGAGCGGGCATGAATAGAAGACCCCCTGAATAGCATATGTTTAATATTGGGGGCAATTGTAAGACGGCCTTTGTGAAAGAGCAAGGAGATATTTTGTCTGAGTGAGGCTAGGACGAGGGAGAAACACAGAGAGTAGGTTATTCTATCGACGGGGAGTCCGGTCTATTTGTACTTGTTGAGGGAGTCATGCGAGGCGGTACGGTAGGTATGTAAGGAGTCCTCGTATGTGTTTGTTAGAGTGGACTGGCGGGCTGGGTCCGTGCCACCCGCATATAATCAGTTCAGGCGGCATTATCAGTTATAACTCTAACTGTTTCATTAGCCAAAACCGAGCAGTCCTTGCAAAATATTTATCTAGTACCAAGATGTCCCTTGGATATGACGCAACATTTGGTACCCCGTTCAGCGAGGTCACATCTTGATATCCTATTTTAGGACTGGGGTTGCCCGTCGGATGACCGCGAAGTTAGCCCCTGTTTATCCGATGGATAGACGCGGCGTAGTTACAATGCCTCGTCTCCCCGTTCTCCGGTCCGAACTTTGATTGCATCGGTGACCGGGTAGATAAATATCTTGCCATCGCCGATGTTACCCGTCCGGGCATTCTCTACGATGGTGTCAATGGCTTGCTGGGTTGCATCGTCATGGACTACCAACTCAAGTTTCACCTTTGGCAGCATGTCTATCTCATACCGGCCAACTCCTCGAGAGCCTCCTGTGGTTACTCCGCGCTGCGCGCCACGACCGGTTACGTTGACCACGTTTAAACCAACCAGTCCAACTGCGACCAAAGCTTCTTTTACGTCGTTCAATTTCTCAGGTCTTATGATGGCTTCCACCTTATTCATGGACTCCTCCTAATCTTTGCCGATTATCCGACCCCTAAACTCATTTAGGTTGATTCTGAGACTCGGGGTGACCCGTATCAAAGTCATGAACGGATTGTATTGACGCCATAAGCTTGACGATTTCACGACGGAATTTCAAGGACCGCTTGGGTGATTTATTTCTATCAATGAAAGCCGCTTATTGCTTAGGAATTAAATTCGCGGTTACCCCGACGTTCCGCCAAGAAAGCAGCTGTTTGGGAATGCCAGGAGACTTCTAACTTTCCCAGGATGTCACTTACATGATTCTTGACTGTTTTGTTGCTGAGGTTGATCTTTCCGGCTATCTCCCGGTTGGTCTGCCCTTCTGTAATCAGTTTAATAATATTCCGTTCTTGCTCGGTCAACTGGGCCAGAACGTCTTTTTCATCGCTCCGTTTTACACGTTCCAGAATGTTGGCAATGGCGGTTGGTTCCAGTAAAGACTGTCCAGAACCAACCTGTCGAATGGCATCCACGATTTCTTGGGAACGGATCTCTTTCAATAAATATCCAGAGGCTCCGGCCATTATCGAACCTATGGATGCTTTTTCGTCGCTGTAGGAGGTGAGCATCAGAACTTTGATGTCGGGGTTATCGTCGCGGATGTCGCGGCAGGCTTCGATTCCGGAACCGTCTGGTAGACGAATATCCATTACCACGACATCTGGAACCGACTCGCGGGCCTTTTTTACGGCTTCAACAACGGTACCCGCCTCAGCGACGACAAAGAGGTCTTCCTGACGTGAGACCAGCATAGCCAAGCCTTTGCGGACGATGTCATGGTCATCGACTATTAGAATCTTGAGTTTTTCATTGGTTGCCATTTACTTAACCTCAATGGGCTGTTGGTCTTGTGCCAGTGTTCCTTAGTCTTCTATCCATATAGGCAAAATTGGCAAATAAAATATAGGTTACACCAGTAGGAGCTTTGTTGTAGGAACAGTCACCCGGACTTTTCTGTTTAGCTTGGTGCATGTGCCGGAAGAACTGTCTATGTATAGCGTGCCTATTAGTCGTTCCGGTCGGTCTTTGACGTCGGGCAAGCCATAACTTTGATTTAATCTGGTGGTTTCAAGATCGTACCCTACCCAAAATTGACGATGATCAGACAGATATCGTTGTTATAGGCGGAAGGATATTAAGACCGTCTGGGTATAGGGGTATTTTTTAATATTGGAGAATGGCCACTGTATTACGTGAAAAATGTTTACAAAATAACGATTCGGAAAAAATCTCAGGACAGACCGGCAAGAATGTTGGTTGTCTGCTGTCAATGGAGTTAATTTGGTTTAAATATAAAAAATAGTTTAAATTAGTTTTAAATTATGTTGACATAAACATACGGAGTAAGTAATGTCAAAGGACGTGAAGCGGTGGGAAAGATTTTGTCCTGTTTGCAGTATAAAACAGAGATACACATCCGGACGAAATTAGAAACCAATCATGTGATTCGGGCTTTGTTCGGTCCCTAAAACTAGCGTGGAGTTAAACCCCGCTTTGGAGGTTGATCATGGTGGTTGAGAAGAACGCATCGGCGGATGTTGCGGTTGAAGACGTGGCTGAAGAAAAGGTCGAACCGACTTGCCGCCACCATTGGGTCATAGAGTCTGCGTCCGGCCCCGTCAGCTGGGGAGAGTGCCAGATTTGCCATGAAGGTAAGGAATTCAAGAATTCCATAACCGACTCAGATCGGGACCATTAATTTAGATCGGTTTCGTTTTAGGATGGGTATTTAGAGGCTGCTAGGTCCGTATAACAACCTGGTGTAGCGACACTATGCGAGCATTATTCAGCTGGGATATCCGGTCACGTTATTCGACGGGAGAAGTGAGGTCTGACCAGTAATTACTGGCATCAGATCGACGATGGAGGTAGGGAAAAATGAGAGTACTTTGGATTGGGTTCGGACAAGCAGGCGGCAAGATCACAAACGCCCTGATGGGAATGAACCGCCGGCTGTACAGCGGCATAGCGATTAACACTGAAGAGGCAGACCTATCTGGTCTTGGTAATATCCGGGAAAAGGTTCTGATAGGCAAATACGCCCTTCGAGGTCGAGGGGTTGGTTCCGATATAGATCTAGGAGCCAGTATCGCTGAGAAATCGTTGGCTCAGATGATGGACTCCATTGATGCCATGGTTAGAAAAAGAGACCCGGAAGTCATATGGATTGCCGCTGGCTTGGGCGGCGGAACCGGTGCTGGGGGTAGCTTTGTTTTGGCCAACGAGTTGAAAAAAGTCTACAAGCATATCCCAGTCTACGGAATTGGCGTGATGCCGTCCGTTACGGGTATGCCCAATGAAAAGGAAGCGTTAAACCTTTCCAACACGGTGAAAAGTTTTGAACTTTGGAGCCATTACTTCAACAACATCCTGTTGGTGGACAACGGCCAATACGAGCAGGCAAACGTGACCCGGGAATCTGTTGAGGGAATGTTCCAGCGGGTCAATGAAAACCTGGCCCAGACATTGACCAGCATTCTCACCGCCGGAGAGGTGCGTCCTCCCCCCCAGGAAGTATTCAGTTCTTCTGAGGTTAAGGCCACGATGGGCCTTATCGGCGACGTATCAACCATCGGTTATTGCTCCGAGGAAATACGGATCAGGTCCCAATTCTGGCGTGGTGGGATGGAACCCGGCACACATGAGCTGGAAAGCATAATTGAGCGGAGCGTTGAAAAGTCTAACCTCACGTTCCCGACTGACGTCTCGGGAGCGCGGTCGGCGTCGCTCATCGTCCACGGGCGACCCGAGCATCTGTATACACAGGCTATCTCAGTGGGTAGGTCCAGGCTTGAGGAATTGACCACCGTGGGCAAGGTGCGATACGGCGACTACCCTGACCGCCGGACCAAGTATCTGTCTGCAATTACCGTTGTTTCCGGCATCAACGATTTCACCCGTTTGGACCAGATGAAGAAGCGGGTACAAGAACTCAACGGCTCCGCACCTTCCAACCATCACGTAGTCACAGACAATGTGGTGGAGCCGTCTCTGGTTTAGGGTAAAAGTCTGATTATCGACCTAGATCGGTTCAAAGAGAAATCAAGCCAACCAATGAAAAGGGAGTCCTTTCTAAGAGGGACTCCCTTTTCATTGGTTTTTCGGAGTTCGGATTGATTAAAGAATAGCCACCGGGTTGACCGGTGAGCCGGTACCTCCGACCACCCGAAGTGGGTTAACGGTCAGCATGAACTCGTAACGTCCCTCTTCGGCACAGGCTTCGGCCAATGGTTGCAACAGGGCATTGTCCAGTAGGCCGATACCGTAGGCGAAGATGGAACCGTGAACCGACCAAGCTAGGTCATAGCCATTCGGGGTGAAGTCCATCATGTCCCACACCAACAGGCAACAATCTGACTCGCGGATGAACTTGAGGCAGGAAGCGTGGAGTCCGGGCCGTTTGTTGGGGTCTCCACCCCAGAGCGGGTTGCCGTCCTCGTTCCACTTTTCCCTGCCGCTGTAGACAATCAGCGCATCGCCGGGCTGGAAAGTGACACCCTGGGCCTTGGCTATGTCTTCCAATTCCCAACCGTGGACCGGTGTGTCCATGGTGACGTAGGGAACTCCCCTGAATTTAGGGACATCCAACAGTATGCCCCGGGTGATGATGCCCTCTTTCCAGTGTTCTACTGACCCCCAGACAGCTCCGTCCATGGTGACGGTGTCATCGTGAATCCTTCCGTTCCACATGCCATTCTCATCCCATACGTGACAAAGGGCGTCCAGGTGTGTGGTGGCGGTACCGTGGTAGGAGATCCCGTAGTAGTCGGCTGAGAAACCTGATGTATCGCTTCGGAATACCTTCTTCATGTAATGGTGAGCTGGTGTCGGGTTGTTTGGCGCCGGGGTCTTAGGGAACTCTCGGCTCAGGGAAACGGCCCGACCCGATTTTATGGTGGCGGCTGCGGCAAGGCGTTTTTCCGGGGTGACCATGTTCATGGCACCAACTTGGTCGTCCTGCCCCCAGCGGCCCCAATTTCTATCTTCTTTGAGGTATGCCAGCACTTCGGCTTTTGTCGGTACGCGGCGCTCCATTTCCCCTCCATGGTTGGTATCTGGCTGAACTAATCATGCTTGGCGGACACGATAGCAGAGGGCGTTCGGCGGTGCAATCGCTGAAATTGGCTGATAGTTATTTTATTGAGTCCTGCAGGCAGTTGAAGAATCGGTCCATCATGGACCTGGCAAAGTTTTCTATCATACGTTGGCCTACCCTGGCCAACAGGCCTCCGGATGAAGAATCACTCTCAACGTCCACGGTGGTTTTGCCGTTGTTCTCGGTCAACTTTATGTGGGATTCCCCCCGCACGAAACCGGAGGGCCCTTTACCCTCAACTATTAGACTGTAAGACTGGTAGGGGTTCATATCGACCATCTTCACTGTAGTGTCGAATTTACTGCGTATGGGCCCCATGGAGATGCTAACGGTGGCTGCGTATTCGTCGTTGCCTCGCGCTTCCATCTTCTCGCAACCGGGGATGCAGCCTGACAAAGACTCCGGGTTGGTCAGTGTTTGCCACACTTTCTCTGGTGCCGCGTTGAATTCGTAGGAGCCGGATAGCTTCATCAAGTAGCCTCTTAGAGTCTTAAGTTAGCCAGTTTCGGTTAAAACCGGTCATCAGCCAGCAATAGTAGTTCCAATAATACCTGGGTGCCATTGGCACAGTCTTGCGGCGTCGAGTATTCCTCCATAGAGTGGCTGATGCCGTCAACGCTTGGCACAAAGATCATGGCCACCGGGGCGATGTTGGCCACTGCTTGGGCGTCGTGCCCGGCGCCGCTGGCTAGGGGCTCCCAAGTCATGTTGCAATTTTCTGCGGCTTCAGCCACGAGGGCCTGCATATCTGGTGCGATTGGCACGGAAGAGGTGAACCGGTGCCGTTGGACGTCTATTCTCACCTCTTCGTTCACTTTTGCCTCGTCGGTGATTCGTCGCAATTCTTGTTCCGCCGCGGCCAGGGCGTTCATGTCTGTATCCCTGAACTCAAGGCCGATGCTGGCACTGCCTGGTATCACGTTCACTGCGTTGGGAATCGCTCTGATGGAACCGACTGTTGATACCCTGCATATCTCCTGTTCTGCGGCCATTTGCTGGACTGCTAAAATTAGCTTGGAGGCGCTTACCAGGGCATCGCGGCGAGTGGCCATGGGCGTGGTTCCTGCGTGGTTAGCCTTTCCCTCTATTTCAACTTCAAACACGGCTCGGCCAGTGATGCCGGTTACCACGCCAATGGGATTCCCTGACTGATGGAGATATGGTCCCTGCTCTATGTGAAGCTCTAGATAGGCGGCCAATTCATCCGGTCCTCTGATAGCTTCGTTAATACGTGACATATCCCCACCGATGTCAGCGAGGCAGGGGCCAAGACCCATTCCGTCATCGTCTACGGCGTCCAAGTCTTCTTGCTCCAACAGACCTGACATGGAGCGGCTTCCAACCAGCCACCGGTGAAAGCGGGTGCCCTCCTCGTTGGTGAAGTTAATCACCTCAAGCGGGTGTCGAGTGAAGTGTCCTTGCTCTTCAAGTGTGCGGATGACTTCAATGGCTGCCATCACTCCTAGTGCGCCGTCATATTTGCCGCCCTTGGGCACTGTGTCAGTGTGGGAACCGATGGCGATTGCAGGGAGGTTGTCATCGGTTCCGGTGCGACGTCCGATGATGTTTCCTGCGGTGTCGATGCGGGTTTTCAGGCCGGCTTCCTGCATCAGTTTGATGGAGTAATTTCTTCCTAGGATGTCTTCTGGGGAATAAGCTACACGGTCCATGCCAGTCGGACTTTCACCCAAATGGCCTAGTTCTTGCAATGTTTGGTTGAGCCTTTGGTTGTTGATTGAATAGCGGGGCATCTTATTAGCCTCATTTAGGTCAGCTATTTATGGGTTTTGTAACGCGTCAATGCTTGGTCAACTGCTGGAGACGAACTTAATACATCCGTTGAGAGGAAAGATATAAAAAGAGATCGGTACGTTTCTGAAGTGGACCCCGACTGCCACGGCCAAACCTAGATCTTCCTGGCCGGTTAATCTGATCTATTTGCGAAGTCACCGGTTTGGATTCCTGATTGATTTGGGCACATCTGAGTTCTCACGGGGATTATACGCTAAGGGGGGATGGTAAATGCGCTGTGTTGAATTTGGCGACGGTGGGCCCAATGTTCAGGGAGAAGCTCTGTTAAAGCTATTTCCACCTGAAAAGCCTTGAACTAGATTATTGTCGCAAGTAAAAAGCCCCGCTCTCCGTAAGCAGAACGGGGCTTGTTCTTTTCGTTTAAATAAACGGAGTTGATAAACAGGTCTGTGATTCTCAGTCTATGTTGACGGAGTCTCCAATCTTGATGGCACCACCGTTCAACACCTTGGCCAAGGTGCCGCGTTTGCCGTCTAGTGAGTCCTTTAAACCCATTCGGATTGCATCCATCTTGCCGCAGGCCTCACAGTCTCCGACCACTTCCATGGTCACGCTGTCTCCAATTGATAAGACCTGGCCTGCCTTAACCCCAGAGAGATCTAGTCCAGTGACAGTTATATTCTCTTTGACCTGCCCTGGGTTTAGGTCAGCTTCATCCAGAATAGCTTTGTCTACCAACAGCACCTGGCGGGTATTGCCTTCATAAGCGCTGCGGTCCCCTTCCAGTCCCAATCCGGAAATAGCGTTCGCCTCCTGTACTGGGTCAGAGGGAGTTCCTTTGACTCGGGCGATATGCAAGTTGGTTATTGATCCTTGGGGCATAGGGTCACCTCTTCTATGAAATGTCTAAGATATTTCTTATTGGTGGCTTTCGGACATGCTGGCCTAGCAGATATCGGGTGCCTGATTGTCTCGTGTTGGTAGCTATGCTAATCTGATGCCCGCCTGGTGCCTGTGGTCAGGATTTTATTTTGATTGGATTATTAAGAGAATTATAGCCGCCGTGGGGTATCGACGCCACCGGCCCGTATACTCGCTGAAAGCTGACTGGCAGGACCAGTAGATCAGGCGTAATAGATTAAGCAGGTGAATGCTCATGGCCTATGAATTTATCAAAACAGAGAACCGGGAAGGCGTCTTCATCATTACAATGCATGACCCGCCCACCAGGAACGCCTTAGGCCCGCAGATGGCCGACGAGATAATGGAGTGCCTAGACCTATTTGAGGACGACCCTACTGCCAGAGTTCTGCTCCTCACTGGGACTGAGCCGTCATTTTGCTCCGGCGCCAACGTCCGGGGATTCAACCAGCGCATCCAGGACCGTGAGGCAGGTTCGATTGACACTGAGGTAGAACCATTGCCCTGGGGTAAGATGGAGAGTCAGTACGCCAGCCGAGGCCAAAAGGTGTCTCTTGGCGGACAGGCCAGCCGAATCCCCCTGAGAATCCACAAACTTCAAAAACCATCCATAGCGGCCGTAAATGGACACGCCATAGGGGTTGGCATGGGAGTGGCTCTGGCGTGCGACATTCGATACACCGCTGAAAAGGCTGTCTTCTCTGAAGCCTTTGCTCGGATGGGCCTGATACCCGGGGATGGAAGCTGTTGGCAGTTGCCCCGCTTGATTGGCATGAGCAATACGCTATTACTTCAATACACTGGAGACCGGATCGATGGCCCGGAGGCCTACCGCTTGGGTATCGCCAGTAAACTTTTCCCAGATGATCAGTTGTTTGACGCATCACTGGAGTTAGCCAGCAGATTGGCCAAGGGAGCCACCCAATCTCACGCACTGATCAAATACCTGGTGCACAAGAGCCTGTCCATGGACTTTGAAGATGCCCTAGATCTGGCGCATGTGGCCCAAGAGCAGGTCAGAAAAACGTCAGACCATAAAGAGGCTGTGCAGGCATTTCTGGAGAAGCGGCCAGCGAATCTGACAGGTCGTTAAGCACGATATAAGTAGAGATTGTGAAGGTATTCTTTGAGAATGGGTCCGTGAATTTTGACGAGGTGCTAGGAAACGATAGTCGCCATGGTTAAATGGCCAAGCAAGTCTGACTAGGCGGTGGCAAGTCAAGTATGAAATATGGCCATTGGCGTCAAAAATCCGATTGTAAAATCAAAATCAGGCGTGGACCCCTATTGACTCTGGTAGGGGGCACGCATATAATTATCACTCGCACAGGGTACGGAGTCTCACTACACGATGATACTTACCTGAAATAAGTTCAAATCACGGGAAACCTAAACGGCGGTTTGGGGCAAAACCCATGGCCGCCGTTTCTTGTGTGTGGCACATTAAAAAGAGAATAGAAACTGCAAATTAGTCCTGCGTAACAACGTCATCAGTATGTAGCGTAGAAATACGTGAAATTCGGATACGTTAACAGACGTAGTAAATACGAAACGTTTCAAGCAGCGTGGCGTAGTAAATACGTTTGCGAAAGAAAGATACCCTGCAAGGTTCGAGATTCCTTGCGTGGGTCAAGTTATTAAGGGCTTACGGTGGATGCCTTGGGACCAAAGGCCGATGAAGGGCGCGGTAAGGCTGCGTTAAGCCTCGATGAGCCGTCTAACGGGCATAGTCGGGGATACCCGAATGGGGAAACCCTATCCGGTGTTGAGTCGGATAATCCTTCCTGTATGGGAAGGAAGGTAAGTGGGGGAACTGAAACATCTAAGTACCCCGAGGAAAAGAAATCAACCGAGATTCCCCTAGTAGTGGCGAACGAACGGGGATCAGCCTAAACCAGTATGACTTAGTGGCATAAGGGCCTATGTCATATTGGTGTTGCAGGGATTGCCTAGAGCTCCCTTATGAAGCTCAAAGGAGTTACAAATTTTATTTCTAGTCGAAGGATCCTGGGAAGGACCGCCATAGAGGGTGACAGCCCCGTAGGCGAAAGAGATAGAACTCCTGGCGTATTACCTAAGTACCACGGGGCACGGGAAACCTTGTGGGAATCTGGGGGGACCACCCTCCAAGGCTAAATACCTTTGGTCACCGATAGCGTACCAGTACCGTGAGGGAAAGGTGAAAAGAACCCCTAGCGGGGAGTGAAATAG
>Ga0209034_10000571_pt1 | contig 18514 bp, 11 predicted proteins | sample MarorgKNORR_S2LV_2_FD_188219 | JGI IMG/M metagenome (GOLD analysis project Ga0209034, IMG submission 188219) | Marine microbial communities from the Southern Atlantic Ocean, analyzing organic carbon cycling - 250m_A/KNORR_S2/LV (SPAdes) (version 2) | ecosystem: Environmental > Aquatic > Marine...
GATATAGTCCTGCCAAGTACCATCTAGAGCCTGGGCATAGCCATAGGCCGAGGATGGACGTGTTCCGGGGAAAACCCAGAGTACTTTTGAGCGCTCCGGCCTAGCCCTGGCTCGAAAACTAGATTCTTGATAGATAATTGCCATATTCACGGCTATTGGGACTCCCCAACGTTGCTCTGAATCCCTCGCAGCCCGGTACCAGGAACGGCGATCTTCAAAGATAGCGCAAACGTTAGTTATGTTTCGAGGTTGTGTCGCTAAGCAAGCAGATAAGTTAAATGCTAGCAACATACTGAAAATTAGACGACGAATTAAACGATCCACTGCCTTACTCCCCGCTACCTAAAGTAAATTGTGTCCCTCTCTGCTTTCGATCAATACACTAAGGTTTACAAATTGAGTGTGTCAAGCAGTGTTAAAAACTCTTCCTCATCAATTACTTCTATCCCTAGTTCTTGCGCCTTCTTTAGCTTAGATCCAGCACCGGATCCAGCTACCACCACATCCGTGTTACTCGATACGCTTCCCGCTACACTCGCTCCATTTAATAGCAACCTTGCTTTAGCCTCATTGCGAACTATTGACCCGAGAGTTCCTGTAAGCACATAGGTGAGGCCCCTCAGGGGTTTATCGTCTGCGGAAATATCGATTTTAGACCACTGTATTCCTGAATGCTGTAATTTAGCGATCAGTGCCTGATTCTGCTTATTAGCGAAAAAAGTATGGATATGCTGCGCTACTATCGGACCTATATCGGAAATTTTCTCCAACTTTTCTGTGCTAGCGTCTTGTATGAGCTGCAAGTCACCAAAATGATTTACTAGCGCCGCTGCCGTTGCTTCACCTACTTCTCGTATTCCAAGCGCTAAGAGAAATCTTTGTAAGCTGGTATCCTTGCTTTTTTCAATAGCCCTAATCAAGTTGTTGGCTGACTTTAGCCCCATCCGTTCCAGGCCTGAAAGTTTTTCTGTGCTTAATTCATAGATATCAGCGACACTGGCAATGAGATTTTGTTCAACCAGTATTTCAACAAGTTTGTCACCAAGCCCCTCTATATCCATAGCCATTCGTGAGGCAAAATGTTTTATCGATTCCTTTCTTTGAGCGGGGCAAGTAATACCCGCACTGCAGCGATAAAGGACTTCTCCATCTTTTTCAATAACCGAGCCACAAGCTGGACAGTCTTCAGGAATGTTAACGGCTTTATATTTCGTGCTTCTTTTCGAATTTATGACCTTTACAACTTTTGGAATGACATCCCCCGCTCTGCGGACTACCACAGTGTCACCAATACGTAATCCAAGCCGCTGTATTTCATTCATATTGTGCAGCGTTGTATTACTAACGGTTACACCTCCTACAAATACTGGTTCAAGCCGAGCCACCGGTGTTATGGTGCCAGTTCTACCTACTTGAAATTCGACATCAAGCACCTTGGTAGATTTTTCCTCCGCTGGGAATTTATAGGCCATAGCCCAGCGAGGGCTTTTCGTATTCTGGCCTAATTTGTTCTGAGCTTTTAAATCATCTACCTTAACAACAGCGCCATCAATCTCGTACCCCAATGTATTTCGTTTATTGAGCAGTTGCATACAATATTTAAGGCACCCTGCTATACCTTGCTCGGTCCTCTGCTCCGGGTTCACTGGCAGGCCCCATTCCGCAAGCTTGCCGAATACTGAGCTGAGCTTGTCAGGTAATTCGATTCCCTGGACAACCCCAATACTATAGCAATACATCTGTAGTGGAATTTTTGCTGTATTCCTAGAGTCCAATTGCCTTATAGCTCCAGCTGCAGTATTTCGCGGGTTTACGAACACCTTACTGCCTTCTTTTTCCGCTCGTTCATTAAGTCTCATGAACCCTTTCTTGCCTAGGAAGACTTCGCCCCTAACTTCTATAAGAGAATGTTCCGGAAGCGTGTTAATTCTAAGCGGAATAGTTCTAATAGTTCGCACATTGTGTGTGATGTCTTCACCGATAACACCGTCACCACGGGTAGCAGCCCGTTTCAGAATACCGTCCCTATAAAGCAATCCGACTGCAACACCATCTACCTTAGGCTCGCAGCTATACTCAAGTTGCCTCTGATCATTGAGGCGTTTCATAATACGCGCCTCAAAATCAATCAATTCTTGCTCACTGGAAACCTTATCCAGTGAAAGCATCGCGACTTCGTGGGTTACCTGGTTAAATTGTGTTAGGGGTTCGGCTCCTACTCTTTGCGTGGGGGAGTCAGGAGTAAGAAGATTATATTGTCGTTCTAGTGTTTCCAGGCGCGCAAGCAGAGAGTCATAATCTGCATCTGGGATCCCCGGCGCGTTGAGTGTGTGATAGAGGCGATTATGATGCTCTATCTGGCGACGAAGTTCGAGAACTTCCTGCTTGATACTTTCAGGAACTGTCATGGGAAACGCGAGAAAAAAACTGGTTAGCCGTGACCACCGGCTGCCTTTAGCTGCCGTAACTCAAAATCACTGATACGTTGGCGATAGTGCTCTATAGTCTGTGCAGTCATGACGTTACGATGATCGTCTTTAAGCTCTCCGTCAAGAGAACTGCTCACCTGTTGTGCAACGGTCAGCATCTGCTCAAAAGCGTCGCCGTTGTTAATCGCCGTGGGTAATGCCAAGAATAAACTAATACCAAGAGTTCGAAAACTGTCCATGTTATTCAAATCAAACGTACCCGGATTAAGAATATTCGCAACACTAAACACCAGCACCGATTTGCTATCATTGCCGAGACGTTTGTGAAAGATGTTCATTTCACCAAATCTAAGCCCATTAGAAATTAACACCTGCATTAAGTCGTCACCAACAAAGTCAAAGCCTTTCTTGGCCATTACGTTTATAACCACGACTTCCGAAGTTTCTAATACTTGACCTGAACTACCCTCGAAGGCTGTACTTTCTGACTCTAGAGGGACCTGCTCTGTCAAAGCTTCAGATTCAAATTTGACAACCGTGGTATCCTCGCCCACCGCTTCTGCCAAATCGATTGGCTCAGGTTCTTTGCCACGTGAAAACATAGACAAGAAAGAACGGCGTTTTGGTTTTTCTAACTGTTCCTCAGTAATATCATCAGGGATGCTATTAAACTCCTCTAGATCGGCAGGTGTCCGGTGCCCACCGATTCGCTCACCGGCGGTCATGGAAAATTCTTCAAATCCATCTGCAATGCTCTGATCGAAAGTCGGTTCTAATCTCTGGTCTCCACTATTTAATTCTGCATCTGAATCTGGGAAGCCTTCTTCGAGATTAAATTCAGCTTCAGAGTCTTCCTCCATAAAAGTTGACTGGGCCGGGGCACTAGATTCCGCTAGAGTATCCTCGGTTTCGGTCGCAGGTTCATCTTCCCACTCATCGCTTTCCTCGGTTTCGGTCGCGGGTTCATCTTCCCACTCATTGCTCTCCTCGGTTTCGGTCGTAGGTTCATCTCCCCATTCGCCGTACTCCGCCGTTTCAATCAACGACTCTTCACCTAAAGTATCGCCACCACCAGGTTCAATTCCTGCTGTTGGAACTTGCTCTGTATACTCAAACAATACACTGCCCGTATCAGATTCTTTTTCCCAATTATCCTTTTCTGTTTGATCTAGTTCTTCCTGATTACCTAGGTAATTGGCTGTATCCTCCAATACGGGTATTCCTTCACTATCATTTTGCCCTTCTAGGTCAAACGCTGCTTGCTCAGTATCCATAGTATCGTAAACACGATTTTGGGAATTTACTTCTTCCAGTGAACGCTCAACTATTCGCGCACCACCGCTCGGTAGCTCAGTCATTTCTAACTCATCGAGGTCAACGTCTTGTGGAATATTCTTATCGATGGCCATTCGGATCTGCCCCCTACGAGCCTGCAATGCCACGTAGAGCCCACGCAATATAACCAGAATGATTACGAATCCCAAAAATAAAATGACTAGTTCACGTGCACTCATAGATTATCTACTAGGGCAGCCCAGTCCCGCTTAATTAATTAATCAAAAATTTCTATTATTATCTTGCATTTACCAGATTTTCTTTAGCACAGAAAGTTGCTTTCTAAGAGATTTTACCGTCAAAGATTTGACTACACGACTATATTGCCGCTAATTCAGCAGCCTCATCGATATCCACGGCTACAATGCGAGATACACCAGCCTCATGCATAGTCACGCCTTGCAATTGTTTTGCCATCTCCATCGTTATTTTGTTATGAGTGATGAATATGAATTGCACATAATCCGCCATCTCTTTCACCAAGTTGGCATAGCGCCCAACATTAGCATCATCTAGTGGCGCATCTACCTCATCTAGCATGCAAAAAGGAGAGGGATTAAGATGGAATATTGAAAATACTAAAGCTATTGCTGTCATCGCTTTCTCGCCACCAGAGAGCAGATGAATCGTGCTATTGCGCTTACCGGGGGGTCTCGCCATTATGGTTATCCCGGTATCTAGTAAATCTTCTCCAGTCATATCCAAATAGGCATGCCCACCACCAAATACCTTTGGAAACAGGTTCTGCAATCCTGTATTAATCTTATCAAATGTATCCTTAAAGCGAGTTCGGGTTTCCTTGTCTATCTTACGCATCGCATTTCGAAGTGTATTAAGCGCTTTCTCCAGGTCTTCATTGTGTTTGTCCAGATACTCTTTCCGTTCTGATTGTTCCTTGTACTCAACGATAGCGGCAAGGTTAATAGGGCCCAGCCTCTGGATACGGCTGGCCAGTTTTTCAATTTCTTGCTCACATTCTGATTCTCCCAAGTCCTCAGGAAGTTTTTCCAATACAGTCTGGAGTTCATAGTTGGCTTCTTGCAGTTGCTCTAACAAACCGTCTCGTTTGACAGACGCCCCCTCGCTTTTCAGACGTTTCTGCATCAAAGATTCTCTAAGTTCATTGAGCTGGTTCCGGATCTCGTTTCGAGTTTTCTCCAGATCCCGGATAGCGTGCTCGTTCTCATCCACTCGGGACTTAGCAACACCAAGTTCCTTTTCGACTTTCAGGCGCTGCTGGAGTCGTGTTTCCAAATCCAGTCTCTTTTTCTCTAAAGGCTCATCCGACTCCTCGATCTGCTTGGTAAGAGATTCGATACGCTCTTTGGAGCGTTGAACCTGACTCGCCATACGGTCCATAGTTTCCCGAGTAGACTGCAATTGCGTTTCCGTTGACTGTTTTTTTAATGCAAGTTCATAGGCTAAATCTTTATCACTACTTGCTTTTTCTTTGTATTTTGCTACTTTTTGCTGAGCTTTTTCACGGAATTTTTTAAGCTCATCACGGCCTCCAACGTCTTCAGCCATGCTATCAAGGGCCAACTCCAACCGAGCCCTAGCTTGAGCTGTATTTTCCTTTTCTACAGTTATTTGACTAGTAAGTTCCTCAATTTCATGCTCTAACCGCTGCTTTCTCTTACCTTCTTCCTCTTCTTTCGCCTGTTGAGCAGTCATCCGGGATTTTAGTTCTCCCAGCTCCTGGGTCTTAGCAGAAATCTCCTCAAGATACTTTTCTCGCTGATTCTCCTCTTTTTCAAGAGCGGAACTTAGAGCTTCTCTTTTATGAAGTAAATTATCAGATTCATCTGATAACTTATTAATATTAATAGATAACTCAGAAATTAAACCGCGACGATTAACAATGGACTCTTGTGTGCTTTCATTACATATCTGTACCCAGGTTTTGCCAAGCCAGATACCTTCGATTGTAATTATTGACTCCTGATGCCCCAATTGATCTCTTAGGCTTATGGCTTGACGAAGATCCTCTGCTACATAAATATCGTCCAACAAACCCGACAATTCCCAACCACTCCTTACTTTCTCTGCAAGAGCGGTAAGTTGAGGTTTTTTAGTGCTCATTTCCTCTTTACTGCCTGAAATATCGATGAAAGATAATTTCCCTTGGGGTAATTCATTCAATAGTTGGTCTACCTCTTCTAAGCCCTCGATGCAGATACTCTTTATTGACTCGCCAAGAACTACCTCAACTGCAAGTTCCCATCCAGCGTCAATTTTAAGGCCCTCACCTAACCGCGTCAGGTTATCGAGACTCCGTTCCTTGAGCCAAACGTTGACCGCTTGGTTATCTTGCCCCAATGCTGCTTGCTGTAGTGCTTCCATGGATGTCTGCTTGCCCATCGCTTCCTGCAATTTACCCCTTGTGATGTCTAAATCCTCGAGGCAGGTATTTAATGACTGCCTGTTCTCATCTATTCGACTTACTACTTCAATACTGCTCGTCCGCAAAGTGTTGATCTCAGCTTTGAGGTTGTCGATCTCCGTTGCCGTGTCTGCAGGAACCCCATCGACTGATTGTTCTCGCAAAGCAAGCAGTTCGTTATCTAGTTTCCGTTTCCTTTCAAGGGCTTGTTCAAGAATGCTATCCAGTTGCTGAATTCTAGATTGCTCAACTTCTGCGGTTTGTCTTGGCTCTTCAGCTCGCTGAATAAATTCATCCCACTCTAACTGCCATTTTTGGAGGGCCGTATCCGCCTCAGCCAACTGCTTAGCTGACTCCTTCTCATCTGTCTGAGCTACTTCTAAGTTAGGAGAAATAGAACTTAGCTCAGCATCCAAATGAGTAATTTTCCTCAGGTCGATATCCAGCTCTTCGCGTGTTTGACGCCAACCTTCTTCAGTTTCGGTAAGATCAATTTTAAGTTGGTCGACCCGTTCAATGTGATGTTCTATAGATTGCTCTATGCGCGCTATATCATTGCCAAGACTATAGAAGCGAGCCTGAACCTCACCCAACGCGTCAGTAAATTCAGCATTGTCTACTAAGTGAGTCTCCACCTTGGCGTCAATTTGGCTTTGATTCGCCATGGAGGACTCTATTTCAAGATCAAGAGACTTAGTAGCTGCCTGGTTAGCCTTGATTTCTTCATCAAGACTGCGCCAGCGCAAGGCATTGAGATTTGCCGTAGTTTCCCTTTCCTGTTCCTTCAAGCCACCATATTTTTCAGCCGCAACCGATTGACGCTTTAGATGCTGTAGTTGACGCCCTAGCTCCTCACGAATATCCGCCAGACGCTCTAGATTTCCCTTGGTACGTTTGATGCGGTTTTCTGTTTCCTTTCTACGTTCTTTATACTTAGAAATTCCTGCAGCTTCTTCTATATAAACACGCAGTTCCTCAGGTTTAGATTCGATCAAGCGGGTAATCATACCTTGCTCAATAATTGAATAGCTTCGAGCACCGAGTCCAGTACCTAAAAAGATATCAGTAATATCGCGTCTGCGGCACTTGGTGCCATTAAGGGAATAAACAGACAGCCCTTCCCGATCAACCTTGCGCTTGATGGATACTTCGGCAAAGTTAGCATATTCGCCTGTTAGCTTGCGGTCATGATTATCGAAAATAAGTTCAACGCTGGCCTGCCCCACAGGTTTTCTAACACTGGAGCCATTGAAGATTACGTCCGCCATATGTTCGCCACGTAAGTTCTTGGCTGAGCTCTCTCCCATCACCCAACGAACGGCGTCAATTACATTAGACTTACCGCACCCATTCGGTCCGACAACCGCGCATAGATTCGAAGGGAAATTAATCGAGGTAGGGTCTACGAAAGACTTAAAGCCGTTTAACTTTATACACTTCAGACGCATGTTTGATTCTGTACCAAAAGTGCCCTGGATAAAATCTGAGGCTTAAGAATGTTGCAGCAATATATCGCCATATCCTTTGCTAGGGTTTTTATCACCCACAAATAAAACATTGTCAAAAATTCAACGTTTTTCGTCCGCCGGACTCTAAGAATATATTGGGCTAAGAATAATACTTTTAGTCGGCCAAGTCTCAGAAAAGAATAGCCTTGACTGCGCATACTTTAAAAGGTGGTAACCCGAGACATGAGCTGACTGAAGTTAATGATTTTGACTCGAAATATTTCGACCTGGATAGCCTGGCAACAAAAGCAAGCCTTTCATTCTGGATTTGCGCTCCAATTTTGTCAGAAATTTTAGGCTTCTAATGCGATATGAAAAAAGGGTTTTGAAGCATTCTACGTATATTAATTAGGGACGTAAATTCTAGGGCTTGTATACGATTCCCCTTATCGGAGGAAATCATGAAATTACTAAATTTAGCACTCATTACCCTATTTTTAATCAGCTGCGCATCTGTCGAAGATTTAACTGGCAATAACCCCATCATAGATACCCTAGGGGTAAATCTAGCGCAATACAATCGCGACTTAGCGGAGTGCCAGCAATACGCTAACGAGGTAGAAATAGCTCAAAAGGCCGCTGTAGGAGCTGCGTCCGGTGCAGCAGTAGGTGGCGTTTTCGGTGCCGTTCTGGGTAATAGTGAGACAGCCAGACGCGGCGCAGGTGCAGGTGCTGTCGGGGGTGGAGCAAGAGGCGTCCGTGAAGGTATACGAGAACGTGACCGTGTTATCAAGCGCTGTCTTATTGGTCGAGGCTATCGCGTTCTTAACTAGGCAACCTCAAATATCAAATAGTCGAAAAAATAACTACTAACTTAGACCCTATTGGCCATAGGATATTTAAAAGTTCAGTACTTCTAATTTAATTTGCTTCGCCGCAATCTCCTCATCCGTAAACGGCAAATCAATCCACTGACTATCGGAGTAAAGTTTCGTCATATCCGAATAAAACTCTGAATCGGGTTCCGGTGATTGAGAATAAGTAAGTATGGCCTTAGGAATTGGAGTACCTTGTTCGCTCCAAGTAACCGTTTGAATGTAGCTGTTGCCGTGAGTGATAGGACTATACCCTCCAGCGTCGGCATTGAAGCGAGCGGTGATAACACTAAACATGCCTTGGCCACCTGCGCCCCCCGGGATGCCGATCTTCGCCCCATTTCGCATCGCAAACTGCACGTCTCCCCATTTAGCATCCAATGAAATATCGGCTTCAGCAAGAGAACCGACTGCAGCCTCCAAGTTAACCAAGATGTAATCTCGAGTAGCCTGCTCATTTATGGTCAAACCATTTGGAGTATGAATCGGGTCATCAAAGTTGAAAGGTACGGCATAATGATCACGCAATCTTCTGGCGTTATTCCAGAACTGATTAAATATATGTGCACCAACGCTATTCACGTCTTGGCGCCGATCCCAGCTCGAAAGAATAGAGCAGGCGTCTCTGAGCGCTCGGCTCTCATTACATACTGTAAGAATATCGTCTAGGAAAACTTCGGCTCCATTATTACGATGATTAAACAATAAATCTTGTACCGTATTCTGAGAAAACTTTTTACCAGTATCTACAACTTCCTCGACAAATTTTAATCCTGCTCGGGTACGCAGTGAGCGAATTGTCCGCTCATCACCAATTATTGGCGAGTAACCCTCAAGAGGTTGTTCAGGATTTGACAACCAGTAAGAGTCGTTGCTGTTACTTACGTAGCCGTCAGTTATTAGGCTAGGCTGCTCTGAAGGAGGCATCAAACCCGGATAAGCAGCATTGGAATCTATCTGCCAATCACAACTTGGATCAGATCCATTCAGTGTTATCACGCGTGCACCATTTTGTGTATCCACGGCGCAGCGCTCGATCAGTTCAGTCGATACGTTTGGTATAGCCGACATATCAGCGTAAAGAGCACCCCCATCTTTGTCTGCAGCAATGGTATTAACGAATGCAGCCCCCTGATGAGTTGCGAGTGCTTCGCGCAATTCAGCTACATTTCGAGATTTATGAATATCCTTATACTGATCAGCAGATCGGTAGTTTTCATAATTTACATCACGCATAACATACGCGTATTGATCATTCCAGGGGTTTCCTCGGCCCACAACTACTGGGCCTAGATGAGTCATAAAAATAGTACGATTAATTATGCCCTCTTCCGCTTCCACCCCTACCTCTATAGCGTCAATGCTGCGCACTTCGTCGCCAAAGCGGTAAGCCATGGGATTGCCTTCAACAAGATCTAGACGAAACATAGTGAATCGCAGTGCTGTGGAGACGGTATGCGACCAAGCAACATGCTCAGTAAAACCGATAGCAACGCCAGACGTGGTTATCAAACCGGCACCCATAACATCCACCTCTCCGGGTATGATTAGATGTGCTATGTGAAAACGGGAAGGACCTTGCCATGGATAGTGAGGATTACCCATGAGAATGCCACGCCCAGTTTCGGTGAGCTCGCTACCAAAGGCTAGAGCGTTACTACCAACCATTTGTGCGTCTGCTAAAAGGTCTAAAGTGTTCAATTTGGCCAATTCGAGACCAGGTTGCGCTGTCGCGATTTCAGTAGCGACGCGACCTAGTCCATAACGGATACCAACTCCGATAGCCATCCTAGCGAGATCGCGTTCTGAAATAGGGGTGATCCAGGGCGCATTGTTACAGCTAGCTGGCATATTTCCAGCCCGGGCTTCAATGAAATTGTTATAGCCTGCCACGTAACCAGCATCCATTGCTCTCGTATCGTCAGAAACATGAGAAAGATACTCGTCAACCTTAGTTGGATTTAGTAAAGCCCGATGGAAGGCATCGGCATTGATGTTGCGCTCTGCTGACCCGAAATACTTTGATTGCTCGCCGCGTACCGTGACAAACTCCCGTGCCAACACGCAAATGGTGTTGCTAGCAATGGCATGTGCGAAGCCATAACCCAGGCCTTTCCAACTATCCGCTTTTACGTGAGGTATACCATACGCGGTCCACCGGACTTGCACTTCATTGGCTGGGTCGTTAATAGAACTGCTATCGAAGGATTCTGTTTCCAACAGGTTATTATTTGCACTTTGCTTCACCGGTTCAGGGGAACAAGCCCCAAAAAGGGCCATCGTGCAAAAAGAGAGTACGGCAAGATTTAGACGAGAAGGTATATAACATATGGATTTAAAAGGAATACACATATTAGTGTCTCCACAATTTAGTATTTGAAGTTTGTCTCTAATATCAAAATATACAGCAAATAAAGAGTAATTTCTGTGGGTGTCCACATTCCCAGGTGATAGGATTATCCTCATGAGATTTACCGTATTGACCCGCATCAGACCCAGACTAGTTCTCGTTTTACTATTGCTAATCCCTCAAATTAGCATATCCGCCGAACGAATAGTTTTCGAGGCACGCAAGATCATCACCATGGATCAGTCAATGCCAGAGGCCCGTTATATCGCCGTGGAAGATGGCCGTATTTTAGGTGTAGGCAATTCGTTAGCGCAATTGGATGCATGGCTGGTTAATCAGAATTATCGTATTGACTCCCAGTTTAGTGAAAAGGTGTTACTACCAGGACTGATTGATCCTCATCTACACCCGTTAATGGCAGCAGTTTTGCTTCCTACCGCCTTTATTACTCCTGAAGATTGGACTTTACCATCAGGAGAGTTCCCGGGAGTAACTACTCCCGAAGATTATAGACAGCGACTACGGGAACTAATTTCCAATAACCAAAGCAGCGATCCATTTATAACTTGGGGCTACCATCAACTTTGGCACGGAGATCTGGACCGACAGTTGCTTGATGAGATTGAACCTAATAGAGCTGTAATTGTATGGCACCGCTCATTTCATGAAATCATTATGAATACAGCAGCCATGAGATTTCTTGAGCTCGATAGTGAGTCCCTTTTCGCGGACATAATCTCTGCACCAGGAATTGATCCCAGTCATGCAGATTATTCAGCCGGCCATCTTTCCGAAACAGCATTGGGCGTTGGCCTTGCTCGTCTCCAGCCAGTAATTTTAGCACCAGATAAATTGAATGCTGGCATGACAATAATTCAGAAAATGCTGCGACAAAACGGCGTTACCACGATAGCCGATATGGCAACTGGATTGTTTGCCAGTTTCAATATAGAAGCGGCACTAATTAAGCAAACTTTCGACCATCAAGATTCGGCCGTGCGTGTAATGTTAGTTCCTAACGTTAAACCTATGGTTGAGCAGATGGGTTCAGCAGATGCGGTAATGGAGTTTCTGAATCAAATGCAGTCTTCGCAAATCAGCAATAAAGTTTTTCTGAATAATCGGGTAAAACTGCTAGCCGATGGAGCTTTCTTTTCTCAATATATGCGCATGAACCCTCCAGGCTACACCGATGGCCATGAAGGCAAATGGCTCACAGAGCCAGCTGAACTAGAGTCACTTGCCAGGGCCTTTTGGAATAATGGTTATCATATACATACTCACGTAAATGGTGACGAAGGTCTGGATGCTGTTTTAAACACGCTTGAAAAACTGTTACTTGAAAAACCAAGACCAGATCATCGGTTTACATTGGAGCATTTCGGTTATTCCACTACAGCGCAAGCTCAGCGACTTCATACTCTAGGTGCGCAAGTATCTGCACAACCAAATTATGTTTATGTATTAAGTGATAATTATGCGCAGAATGGCCTAGGGTACGATCGGGCATCACAAATGGTTCGCCTTGGCACGCTGGAGCGTCAAGGCACCGTGATTGCACTGCACTCCGATCTCACTATGGCTCCAGCCGATCCACTTTTTTTAGCGTGGATTGCGGCTAATCGTTTGACCATGGAGGGGACAATAATGGGGCCCAGCGAAAGGCTTTCGCTAGACAAAGCCTTACGTGCGATAACAATAGAAGCTGCACACGTAATCGGACTCGAAGATGAGATAGGTTCAATTTCTGCAGGTAAAAAGGCCGATTTCGCTGTGCTTGAGCAAGACCCGTATGAAGTAGACGTTACCAGTCTCAAGGATATTCCAATTTGGGGTGTAGTGTTCGAAGGAATTCCCTACGCTGCAAACGATCGGCTAATAGCACAATAAAGAAACAAGAGTGAGTAACTGCCCATGAGCAAGTTTCAAAATTACATAAACCTATCCATGGGAATCCTTATGGCAGGGTTTCTTGTCGCCTGTGATTCAGAAGCTCCCTCCAGTGAAATTGACGGTAACAATAATACATTGTTTCCTCCCCCTTCAATTCCAGCAGAACCAATTGCTCCTGCTACCCCAGTTGCACCGATAACCCCACTGGTTAACCCTGAACCTGGCTGGGTTAATGACCAACGTATTGTTGATTCCCCTCTAAGTGAGCCTGGTAGCTGGCTCACGTATGGACAGAACTATAAAGAGCAGCGCTTCTCTCAATTAAGCCAGATCACACTTGAAAATGTAGATGAATTAGGATTGGCCTGGTCCCGACAGATTGGCGACTACAACATGCGCATGCAAGGCACGCCGTTAGTTGTAGATGGTGTAATGTACGTCACCAACGGTTGGAGTGTCGTGTATGCGCTTGATGCAGCTACCGGCACAGAAATCTGGCGTTATGATCCCGAGGTAGATCGCAGCTATATGCGTCTAGCATGTTGCGGTCCGGCCCATAATCGAGGGGTAGCGATATACGAGGGCAAGGTTTATGTAGGTACCTTTGATGGTCGTTTAGTCGCTATTGATAAGACTACTGGAGAAGAAATTTGGGATGTGGATACGTGGATACCCGCAGGACTTGGCCGCTTTAATATAACAGGTGCTCCGCGGGCCGCGGCAGGCAAGGTCTACATTGGTCAAGGTAGTTCTGAGTCCGGCCGTCGCCGTGGTTATGTCACAGCCTATAATGCTGACACCGGGGAAGTAGACTGGCGCTTTTTTCTGGTACCAGGCGATCCGAGCAAACCATTCGAACATCCCGAAATGGAAATGGCGGCTCAAACCTGGGGTGGTGAATGGTGGAAATATGGTGGTGGGGGCACAGCTTGGAATTCCCTAGTTTACGACGAAGATTTCAATAGTCTATATATTGGCGTAGGCAACGGAGCCCCCTGGCCAAGGGAAATTCGATCCCCAGGCGGTGGTGACGATTTATTTCTTGCCTCTATCGTGTCAGTCGACGTAGAAACAGGACGGATGAACTGGTTCTACCAAACAGTGCCAGGCGATAACTGGGATTACAGCTCGGCGATGGACATCACTCTTGGTGAAATTGAGCTAAACGGTGAAATGCGGAAGGTTTTACTGCAAGCACCGAAAAATGGATTTTTCTATATACTGGATCGGGAAGATGGCGAACTTCTGCGAGCTCACGCGTATACCGATGGCATCACCTGGGCCACACACGTTGACATGGAAACAGGTCGACCTGTTGAAAACCCAGATGTGGTTTATGAGACAGACCCACAGTGGATTCTCCCAGCTAACTCTGGGGCCCATAACTGGGAACCTCAATCGTGGGATAACGATCGAGGACTGATGTATTTTTACTATCATGATATAGCCAACTTTTATTCTTTAGATGAAACATTTGTCAGAACAGGTGTGTATGAGATACGCGAACGCGGCCTAAGTTTAGGCTGGGGTGAAGGGGCTTATCGCCGCGAGTTGGAAGCTAAAGCTGCTCCGCGTCCTGAGTCTAAAGCCTTCATTGGAGCGTTTGATCCAATAACCGGCCAATACAAATGGCGCCATCCGCTAGAGTCTATATACAATGGTGGTGTTCTTGCTACCAGATCAGGTCTGATGTTTCAGGGAGAAGGTACGGGTGAATTTGTTGTACGTGAAACCGAAACAGGTACGCCAATTTGGAGTTACAGCGCACCGGGTACATTTCGCTCTACATCTGTGATGAGTTATCAGATCGACGATACACAGTATGTAGCTGCAATGATGAATGGTAACCGCGCTATAGACCTTGGTGGTACTTTAGTAGCGTTTAAACTTGAAGGAGATGCAATTCTGCAAATACCTGAAATCGTTCGGTCAGAAATCCCCGACCAACCCGAGGATGAATACAACCGTGAACTCGTTAGTCAAGGCGATACCCTCTACCATGCTCAGTGTGCCAGTTGCCATGGTGGCATTGGGATCCCTTCAGAGGTGGCTATTGTAGCTCCTGATTTACGATTAATGACACTGGATACGCATGCCGACTTTCAAAATATCGTTATAACCGGGGCGCGTTCTGAGCTCGGCATGCCTGACTTCGAAGATGCCCTGACGAACGAACAGATGGAAGCGATTCGTTCATTCATAGTGACCCAGGCTAGGGAGCTCAAAGAATGGCAACAAAATCGCTAAATCGAAACAGAAGTCAGATAGAATAAGGCTGTTTAAGCTAGCCATGACTGTCGATTATGGGTACATTTGATTAACTAAAATTGCCAAATATCCGTTAACAAGACATACTAAATATCAATTAACCAACGTTTTAAAAATGGAGGCTCCAAATGTCTCGTATCATATCGGTCGTAGGCTTCACGATAGCAGCAGCAGGCCTTATGTTCCCTGTTTCAGCATTTTCCCAGGCACATGATGCTCATGGGCACGCGCACATGGGCCAAATAGTGAGCTGTACGGATCTTGCGACACCACCGTGGAATGGCCTGCCTGACACAGATCGCCAACAAGTGGCCAGTTTGCAACAGGACCTTGCCGCCCTCAACACACCGGAAGCGGCCAAAGCCGCAGGATTCTTCCCAGCACTGGGTGATATCCCTGGTATGGGGGTGCACTATGTAAACTTTACCCGCGCCCAGCGGGGGAAAGATTTAGACGTCAATACACCGGATCAGCTTTTGTTCGCCAGCATCGATGGCGAAGATCAACTCGTGGGCGCAGCTTACTCGTTCACCGATGTGCCAGATACTGATGTGCCTCTACCGTTTGATAGCGACCTTGCTTCGTGGCATGACCATCCCCAGTTTGCCCGAGATGGTGAGACCCTGCACATGTTGCATGTTTGGTTCGTTCCGTCTTCGAATGGCCCGTTTGCCGGCCTTAACTTCTGGCTGCCGTACCAAACTGCAGGCATCGAGATCCCTAATCCTTGTTGGATGGCCGATGAAGCAGACGCTGACCGAATTCGAAATGTTTCATTCGCCCTCGTCCCACTTCAGCGCTGGGAACAATCGGACGGTGCTGCCGGCGCCACCTCTACCGATGGCGCGGCTGGTGCTACAAATTACTCTACAGGCCCAAGCGCTGAGCGCACAGAAATGCTCTCGGCATTGGACGCCGCCGCCCGCGCCGATGATCACGATGCCTGGGTTTCAGCCGCAGATCGGTTTATAGCTGACCTAAATGAAACAGAGGTCTCCAGAGTCCAAGGTCTGCTCGGCGTATTGGGTACGAACCAGATGTCTTCTGCCGAGCGTGATGCTGCAGGGATAGCTCAACCCAGATCAGGAAGAAGAGACTAGAACTAGCGTTCCGAGCGGATACTTCGTCCTGAACGGCGGATAATATAAGTTCACGGACGGCTCTAGTCTAAAAGGCAGGTTAATAACCTGCCTTTTTTATGAGCCACCTACTACATTTAAAAGGATTACTAGCTAGAGCCAACCAACTTTATTTGAGATTTCCTTATCATACCTTTCTCACCATAATTGCCCCCTGAAGCTGCTCATAACTCTCACACTTCAGCCTTAGTATCACGCCCAAAACTAAATCAATCATCTTTTGGCTGTTACCACAAATTATTTCCAAGGGTGCTTGTTCCTGATTTAACAACAGGAAGTTTTCCACAAGCCTATCTACATCACGGTGCCTAATACCATGCAAATCTAGCTTCATAGTAGCTATTTTTTTGTAATAATTGAGTCTGGAATAATACGCTCTAGCCCCTTAGTTTCCTATCCCTTCTCTCGCCACCGGTACTTCTTGAGGTTTATTCCACTCAAGCCGATGTCATAACATTTTGGACGAAAGGTCCCGTTATGGTTAAATACATAAAAGAACGGAGCAACCAATACAATCGTGTCCGTTTACAGGAGATAGAACTATGACTGACGACCGCAAAGAGAAAGACAAGCCTGAGGATTTGGAGCGAGGCGATCGAAGAGAATTCTTAAAACGCGGAGCAGCGTTAGCCGGTGGATTGAGCTTGGGAGCAGCGGAATCTGCTATCGGACAAGCTCCTGCTCCTGAGCCTGAAAATATGATCATGGGTACAACAGAATTAGGTGCCTATGGCAAGCGCTCCCGTTTCGAGACATCAGTGCGTATACCCCACGGCGGAAGGCCTTCACCTGATGCCTTTGGGCTCGACTTTCATATTGCAGCCCCACTCCAAGAATCAGTGGGTGTAATCACTCCATCATCGCTCCATTATGTGGGAACAACCCGGGGGTCCTTCGTTCCGGATATTAACCCCGAGGACCATCGCCTTATGATCCATGGCATGGTTGATCGACCGCTAATCTTCACTCTGGAAGAATTAAAACGGCTCCCTTCTGTGACTCGTCTTCATTTCATCGAATGCGCAGGAAATCGATCGAATCGTCGGCATAATACAGTTCAAGAAACACATGGGATGACTAGTTGCGCCGAGTGGACAGGAGTGCTCCTTTCTACCCTGCTCAACGAAGCAGGTGTTCAAGAGGACGGAGACTGGATTGTGGCCGAAGGGGTCGAAGAAGTGAAAGGGGCATCGAGCATTCCAATGTCGAAAGCGATGGAGGACTGTTTAATATGCTATGGCATGAATGGCGAAGCGGTTCGACCTCAGCAAGGCTATCCGCTTCGACTACTGGTTCCCGGTTTCGAAGGAATTCTTTCTGTAAAATGGCTACGGCGCATCAAGGTAGTAGATCAGTTCTACATGACCTATAACGACTACGGGCATCTTCATCAAGACTCTGACACCGCTGCACTGGGTATGCAGATTGGACCAAAATCAGTGATTACCTTTCCATCAGGGGAACAGCAACTGCCCGGCCCCGGATTCTATGAGATCAGCGGCTTGGCGTGGTCCGGTGGGGGAGCTGTTACTAAGGTGGAGGTTTCCACTGACGGTGGCAGAAACTGGGTGGACGCTGAAATCAGGGGAACAGCACATCGCATGGCACATACCCGCTTTAGTTTCCAATGGAACTGGGACGGAAATGAATGTGAACTCCAATCGCGCTGCACTGACGAGCTTGGGAGTATTCAGCCATCTCGCGCTCAGATTGCTGAGTTCTGGAATCAACCACCCGATCAACCAGTTAGAGTGAGAGGCCAGGACAACTCAATTCAGCCGTGGAGGATAGCGAGCGACGGGAGCGTTCACAATGCGATTTCTTAAGCTTCTCCCTCTGTTCATGCTCCTAGGGGTTTATGCCCAGGCGCAGTCTCCCACTTATGGTGTTGGAAGAACCCCTACCGAAGGCGAAATCCGAGCGTGGGATATCTCTATCAGCCCAACGGGAGAGGAACTGCCCCAAGGACAGGGAACAGTTGCGGAAGGCGAAGAGCTTTATCTCTCGAAAGGGTGCGCTGGATGTCATGGCATAACAGGGACCGGCGGACTTGCTCCTAGGTTACTAAAACGCGACGTGGGAGCAACTTCCAACCCTTGGGCATTCGGGCGTATTCTGCCGATCCGTTCACCTTACGCAACAGCGGTATGGGATTATATCAATCGTGGCATGCCTCTTATGGCAGAAGGAACTCTAACCCCAAACGAGGTCTATTCAATTACGGCCTATTTACTTTATATAAACGAAGTTATCCCAGAAGACAAAGTGCTCGATAATGAGAGTCTGCCGAAGGTGGAAATGCCAAATCGTGATACATGGGCTCCCCTACCAGACTGGTGGAAGCCCGGGCTACCTAGACTTGTGGGTTACCCCTACTAAATCAAGACTTGAGGA
>Ga0209034_10000572_pt1 | contig 18461 bp, 16 predicted proteins | sample MarorgKNORR_S2LV_2_FD_188219 | JGI IMG/M metagenome (GOLD analysis project Ga0209034, IMG submission 188219) | Marine microbial communities from the Southern Atlantic Ocean, analyzing organic carbon cycling - 250m_A/KNORR_S2/LV (SPAdes) (version 2) | ecosystem: Environmental > Aquatic > Marine...
CCCAGGCGACCGAAGCCGGTCATTACCTCGTCTGCGATAACCAAAATGTCGTGATGAGCGCAGATCTCAGACACCGTGGGCCAGTAATTGTCCGGAGGAACATAGGCTCCCGCTGCAGCCCCAATTACAGGTTCTCCGACGAACGCACTAATGGTATGAGCTCCCTCTATCTCAATAATTTTCTCAAGTTGTTCCGGGTCGTGGTGGCTTGTTTTAGGCATCGTGGGCAGAGCTAGCTCCAGCCCTTTGCGACGTCGATCGTGTGAACCGACTGCCAAAGCTCCAATAGTTGCGCCGTGGTACGACACGTCACGTCCGATTACTTTGTGGCGTTCGGGTCGACCGCAAGCGACGTGGTGTAATTGAGCTATACGCATCGCTGCGTCGATCGACTCAGAACCGCCACTAACGAACACGCAGCGCCAAGATGGGTCTGGAAGCCAGTGATCAGATACCTCGTCAACGAGCGACACCCGCGATTCAGTGGCAAATAGCGGAACGACATAATCCAACCGGGTTAACGCGTTAGCGGCTACTTCAGCGATTTCGGGACGGCCATGACCGATGTTGGTGACGACCGCGCCGCCTCCCGCATCAAGTATTCGTCGCCCATCGGCTGCTTCGAGCCAAACGCCCTTGCTGCTAGTGATCAAGATTGGCTGAGTACCTGGGATGAGAGGAAAGCGAGATGTATCCATGAGCAAAGATTACGCAAATCCCCGAGTTCAGGTCGGGGTCATGGTTCACTGAAAGAATGCGCTATTTAACGCGGCCGCTTGTCGCAGCCCTCGTGGCTCTCTTCATCGTGGCAGGCGGGGGCGGTTGGATCGAATTGTTGATCGGGGCAGCGCTGTTCGTGCTCATCGACCTTGGGTCTTGGCGGATCGTTAAACGTCGCACCAGGTCATAGCTGCTACTAACACAAGGAAGATCACTTGACACTTGATCACATTGCGAGTTGGGCGCAGATTGCGGAAGCAGTCATTTTGTCTCTGTCCATCGTCTTCATCGGTGCAGAGGCCCGCCAGACCCTGCAACACAGCCGTACTCAATTTGGACACGGCCTCACTGATCGCCTCTATGACAGATATTTCGCTATTTCTCGCGACCCGAACTTCAGCCAGTTTTTGATCAAAGACTGGTCGCATGACGAACTCGAAGGCGAAGAATATTTTCGTGCCCTAAACCTGCTCGGCGCGGACCTCATCGATCTCTTCGACACTTACGACGCATGGAAAGAAGGTCTAGTCGGGAGAGTCCATTTGGAAATGCGAATGCAACTTGTCAAGTTGGGTTCATTCCTTTCTCCCGTTGGACGAGCGACATGGGACCACTGGCGACTCACGCGTGACCAGGAATTCAGAGATTGGTTCGAAACTGAGGTATATGGAGCGCCCATAGGCAACGGAGCCTCAGTTGAACAGGATGACGCTCCCGAACTCAACCTTGCCCGAGATCGAGAAAGCGAATAAGAAAACGCGGCTCCTCCGTGACTGTTCCCGAAAGCTCATCTTCCGGGCGTCAAGACTCGGGACACCGCAGTCCTGACGAATCCGAGTTGGCACTACGTGAACCCAACGGGTGCACACTTCCCTTTCTGTAGCGGTGCGCAAACATTAATTCTCGAAAAAACAAAAGACCGCTCCGCGTGTCCCCAGCTTGGGCGGACGAGACCTTCGCTGCGGAAGTCGTCGCCCCGTTCTCTTGGTTTCTTGTTACTGTTTGTCACTTCCATGCCCTGTTAAGCGTTAATTTCAACCGTTTTGTTCAGGGTGCGTACTGAGGAGCCGCCAAATGCGAGCAGTAGTGTGCAACCAATTTGGGCCACCAGAGGACCTTTCGGTGGTTGAACTAGCCGATCCCGAGCCGGAACCAGGGCAAGTTCTAATCGAAGTGAAGGCAGCGTCAGTCACATTTCCTGACACATTGATGCTTGAGGACAAGTACCAGTTCAAAGCTGATTTGCCATACGTCCCCGGGGGTGAGGTTGCGGGGATCGTGACCGCACTTGGTGATGGCGTCGACACCATAGAAGTCGGATCCAGAGTGCTGTGCCCGCTGGGGTCTACTGGAGGGTATGCGGAACTCGCCGTTGCTGGAGCATCTGCGGCGCGGGTGCTTCCCGACGAAGTCGATTTTGCCGATTCGACGGGGTTGTTGTATGCACATGGCACCACTTATTACGGACTCAAGTACCGCGGTGAGCTCCAAGAGGGCGAAACCCTGCTGGTTCTTGGTGCCGGAGGGCACGTCGGCTTATCGGCCGTCGAACTCGGAAACTTGATGGGAGCCCGAGTGATCGCAGCTGCCTCGACCGAAGAAAAGCTGGATCTATGCAGAGCGCGAGGAGCTAGCGAAACCATCAACTACTCAGAAGAAAATCTTAAAGAACGAGCCAAAGAGCTAACTGGCGGTGCGGGCGTGGATGTGGTGTACGACGTCGTCGGCGGTGATTACGCCGAGCAGTCGCTGCGCGCGATCGGCTGGGGAGGGCGCTTCTTAGTCATCGGGTTTACCGCAGGGATTCCCTCCATTCCGCTCAACTTGACACTCCTAAAAAGCTGCCAGATTGTCGGAGTGTTTTACGGGGCGATGACGGCTCGAGAACCTGAATTGGCTAATCGAATAGCCGAAGACCTCCTTGAATGGGTCGCAAACGGTCAACTTCGCCCCCATATTTCAGCGAGGTACGGACTAGACGACGCTTCCGGAGCACTTCGGAGTCTGATGGATCGTAAGGCCGTCGGAAAGATAGTTATCGAGCCCTAAACATTGCCTCAGGGTCGGGCCTAAACGTCTTTCGCTTCCCGACTTTTGACGCGCAAGAACTGTTTATTTCCGGGGGTCACCACCCGAAGGGTCAGCCAACTATGAACCGCTGATGAGTGCCTTGGGAGACCAAGGTCTCGCCGTGACTGACCTTCACGTTGAACACAAGGCGTTTACGGTCGATTTCAGCCAACTCTGCGTCAATTACGACGTCCTCTCCCGCTGACACCGCCGCTTCGTGGCTCACGCAAACATGAATACCGACGGTTGTTTGCCCATCGTCGAGATGGGGTTGGATACCAAATAGGCACGTGCCTTCGATGAGGCGCACCATATCGGGGGTGGATAAAACTTTGTTCGGTAGATGCGGCGGTGACATTTCCTCTGTCACTTCGACTGTGTCGCTGGAGATGAAGCCGACTTGAAGTTCACTCATATTTGTGGAGGCTAGTACCCCCCGAGATTTTGTGATTGGAGAAATCTCTTTGGGGTATCCACCAACATTGTTTCTATTTGAGCGTCGGTGACGCCAGCGTCTAGCAACGCGGGTATGACATCTTCACTGATGTGTAAATAGTGCCAATTTGGGAGTGGAGCGAGCGGCACCTCACCTTCAATCCAGTCGATATAACAAGAGGCATCGTGGCTGAGCACTAGTTGATCGGCGTGGCCTCGCCGACAGAGCTCAGCAACAACTTCCACTCGTTGTTCGGTCGTGAGGTAACCGTCAATTCCAAATCGATCCATGCCGAGGATACTTCCAGCGTCGATGAGCCTTTGGAGGTAATCGAGATCTTGGGTATCTCCACAGTGTCCGATTACTACTCGAGTGAGGTCGACGCCTTCCTCACTAAAGATTCGTTGTTGGTCAAGCCCACGTTTGGTTTCCGCGTGGGTATGAGTTGTGATGGGGCAGCCTGTTTCCCGGTGAGCTTGCGCACATGCGCGAAGGACCCGTTCAACGTCGGGTGTGAGGCCGGGTTTGTCGGTCGCACATTTGATGACTCCGGCTTTGACTCCTGTGGCTGCAAATCCGTCGACAATATCTTGCACAAAATGGGTAGTCAGGGCGTCGGTGTTGGCCAGCGAACGTCGCTGGTAGTAGTGGGGGAGTTCGTTGAACGTGTAGAGCCCTGTTGCACAGACGATCCTGAGATCGATCTTGTTCGCGACAGCTTGGATCCGAGGTATATAACGCCCTAACCCAATTGCGGTGGGGTCGACAATGGTATCGATTCCGCTGTTTTTCAACTCCGCGAGCCGATCAACGGCATCGTCTATTCGCTCTTGTTCTTCTCCCCACTCCTGGGGGTAGTTCTGCTGAATTTCGGTTGATATGACGAAAACATGCTCGTGCATTAGGACGCGACCCAGCTCCGCTGCCTCTATCGGACCGGTCGCCGTTTCGACTGGGGATTTCATGGTCCTACTGTGTCATCTACAGCGGTCAAGGTGAACACTGAGCCGTCGGCGATCAACTCGACACGTGTTTTACCTCCCACGACGTCGCAGGACATCGACGTTTGATCGCTACTTTTCAAAATCCATTCACCGTCCACGGGTAACCGTCGAACGCTCATCGTTGTGCGAGTGCCGTTCGTTGCACCGTTACACGGGTCAACTGCTAAATGCAACGATCCTTCGCTCCAGTGGGCCTGACTCATCGCCACTCGAGGGAAGTCAACGTCCTCGACACAAGGTTGCGAGTATTTCTGCAAATTGGGGGTCTGGAAGATTCGAGTCCACGCTCCCGGTTGGCAGACCCACCCCGCCATCACTCGTGCGTTGAACTGCCCTCGAGGATGAGTTTCGTTGAGACCAAATCCGAACGTGAATTCACCGGAGTCCTGATCCAAAGTGGGTTCAAACAAAGTGTCGCATGCGTCCCAGAGTTTGCGTTTCGTTTGTTCATCGGCAAATTCTCCCGTGAACCACGCCAACTGCAGACCATCGCGCGGATCAAAGAGTGCAATGTCCCCGTCTCCCAAAAGGCCCATTGCCTCAGCACCTAACCTCCAAGCGGTTTCAGCGACCTCTCGACGCTGGGGAGCTAGATACCAGGTCGGTGCAATCAAACCGACTGGACTTCGGAGATGTTCATCGACGACCGGGTCATAGTAAAGGTCCATGGAAATTGGTTGATCGTCGTCCCAAGTGATGTAGTTCTCTGCCGCGTATTCCCACCAATGATCGAAAGCATCGTGATGTTCAGTATCCAGGAGTACGTCGTGAAGTCTCAGACCGAGACCGGCGCCGGCCATTCAGTACGGCCATATTTTGGTGTTCTCACAGTGACAACCTATTTGTCGTCCGCGCCATTGTTCCGCGAGATGACTCATTACTCCAGAATGTGTCCAAGTAAAGGAATTTTCTCCATCGCGGATCATTTCGAACGGATTGTTCCACTTAGGGTCATTGGACACATAGCGATGGAGGCCGAGCAGTAAACCGAAAAAGCCCTTAAAGAACAGCATTCCGTCGGCCGCGATGGGATCCATCTGAACCCCGTAAGGGTCAATTCCATTTGCGGTCCAGCCGGGGACGTCATAATCGCCCCACAAAGCCTCTGGAATGAGGGGCCGGTACTTGTCGGGATAGCTGCCGCGATCAGGATCAGGCCCGAACTGAGTCATCCAATCCTCTGCTGCCCACCACGAAGTGTGACGTTCCACCAACTCGTCAAGTATCCGTGCGTATACCTCGGTCCACGCGGGCGTTCGGTCGCTCATTAATGCAACCGCGTAGGCCGAATCAATGAGGTCAAATCTATGAAAGCACGTCATTGGAGGGCCGGAGACGTTATCCCAATGGGGGTGCGGGTGACCATCACGATGCCAGTCATCTGGTGTCGTCGCTTTTCTATACAAGTAACGAAGCCAACCAAGTGAGCGCCGGTCAAGCGGATCGTGTATTTCAATCACCATTGTCCAACCTTTGTTGCGAAGAATCCGAAGTCAATCTTTGAAGATGGTGCTGCTTGATCTCCGGGGTTTGACCCTGCACCAACAAAAATAGTGCTTCTCGTGCCAAACGTTGGGCTTGTTGCTCAACGAACAACGCTGAGCCGCCAGTGCTCGCGACAAGCGCGGAGGTAGCGCGGACGCAAAGATCCCCCAAGCGAGCGCGGGCTGCAGGTAACTGCTCTACAAGGGCGGAGTCAATCTCCCGTCTCGCTTCCGACAACTGTTCGTCCAGCGGACTCGGACCCAACAGGCGAGTTGCTCGCGCCGTAACTCCAAGAGGGTTGGACCCGTTTGACCGCAACCCGCGTCGATACCTATCCCTCCAGTCGGCCGACCGCTCCGTTGAGGTGACGCTTCTCTGAGCCACAGGATGTTGATTAAAGGACAATTCGACCGTTACAGCCGAATCGATTGCAGCAAGCGAAAGTCTTTTGCTGGTCAGAGTGTCACAATCTTTAGCGTCGACCATGGCCCAGACGATGGTGTCACCGCAGCGAGCGGCGGTCAGGATTATGTCGATGTGACCCCAGCCGGTCACGAAAGGCGCCGTTCCTGAAAAAAGCCAACCATCGCTACAGGGAAACGCTTCAAGCATCGGGGGTCCCGGTCGATTTAAGTGAGCGAAAGCGACCCCACCCCGAGCCTCGCCGGTTGCTAACGCCTCGGCCCACATCTCGCGCATTGGCCCAGCGGTTTCTGCTGCAGCGCGGCTAGGGCCGGCGTGTTGAGCCCACACGAAACATGTGGTGAGACATCCTCCAGCGAGCGCTTCGTGAACAGCCCACTGAGTTTCAGGTGAGACTTGCAAGCCCCCAAACTCAGCTGGTGAAAAGAGCCCGTGGAATCCAGCGGCACGGACAAGTTCAAGCTGTGTCGTAGGTACCTGACCACCAGCGTCAACTGTGAGTGCGTTTGGGAAAAGCTCCCTGTCTGCGAGTTTTGTCGCCGTCGCAACAAGGTCCTCATTGATTGCGCTCATTCGTCCTCAAACAGTTGGTAGACGACCGGCGAATAAAAATGACCCATTCCTTGGTCAACGATTTCGCTAAATCGCCGTCGAACGAGTTGAGCACCCTCAGCGTCCACACCAACCTGGTCAGCGAGCTCTAACGCGTAATTTAGATCTTTGAGGGAATACGTCGTCGGAAACTGGTCTGTCGGATAGTCGCCAGTCGTCATAAAAGAGCCGTGTCGCCGAAGGGCGAAGCTGTCCGCAGAACCCTGACCGAGTAAATCAAATACCTCGGCACGTGCAACGCCCGCACGTGTCGCAATTGCCATCGCCTCGGCCAAAGCAGAGACGTTTTGGAATAAGACCATGTTGTTCATCAACTTCATGACAGTTCCCGTGCCCACAGGGCCACAGTATGCAATGTCGGTACCCATATAGCTGAGCCATGGCGCTACCCAATCGAATACTTCTTTGCGGCCACCAACCGTGATCGAAAGCGTTCCTTGCTTAGCATTGGGTACCCCTCGGGCGACGGGAGCATCAGCGAAATAAGCGCCCTTACTGTCGAGTGCTTCTGCGACTTCGCGATTGATGCGCACCGTGGCGGTGGTGCAATCAACTACGACCTGCCCCTCTCTAGCGTGGTCGCAGACTCCTCCATCCCCTAGACAGACCGCTCTCGTTTCATCTTCCCCGGGTACGCAAATGAAGACGATGTCGGCCCGGCATGCGTCTCTGAGATCCTTCGCTGCGACTGCACCGGAGTCGGCTGCTTCTCGGATCTTCACTGGGTCGAGATCAAAAGCGACGGTAGGAACAGGTGATTTCTGAGCCAAATTGGCACACATCGGTCCCCCCATCGCCCCCAAACCCACAAACGAAACGAGCTCGACAGAAAAATCCGACATAAAGGAATTGTCCCTCACGGCGGTCGTTTGACGCGGTCAGAAAAACTGAAAATCGTATTTCGGCAATGACAATCGGCAATGACAAAGAGAGAAAATTCCAAAGAGGGGAAGTTGATTCTGTTTGCCTGTACAACAAGATCGCTATGAGCTTGATCGCGAAAGAGATATGTTGGCGTAGTACAAGCTCCGAGACATTGGTATTAGAAATGACCCTCAGCTCCGATGAACAGATTTTCTTCGACGCAATCGAAGTAGCGAATATTCCGACCCTTCTAATGGTGTTGGTGCAACTCACCGGCGAACTTGAATGGCTTGAAGCTCCGTACACTCCAAAACGACAACCCGGACTTGGTGACAACGACACCGGGGGTCTTGAACCTCAACATCAACGCGAGGTTCGAGATGCCGCACTCGAAGCAATCTTGGCTTGGCGAGCGGGACGAGATGTAGCCATTCCTGAGCCCAACGACGAACTCATAGTTCGCATGCTCAGCGTTTCGATGGCAGAGTCCGTCCCCGCTGAATACGGGCAGTTCACATCCGCTCAGCTGGGCCAAGTGAAGTTTTTGGATCATGAACCTGTGAACGCGCCACCTGACTTCAAAGTGCTCGTTGTTGGTGCCGGAGTGTCAGGCCTGTGCGCAGCGATCAACCTTCAAATGCTCGGTATCAACTTTGAAGTGGTGGAACGTAACTCAACCGTGGGTGGGGTCTGGTGGGAGAACCAATATCCGGGCGCAGGTGTCGACACCCCCAACCATCTGTACTCCTACTCCTTTGCCCCGTTCGATTGGCAAAAGTACTTTTGCCTTCGTGACGAACTCCACGCCTACCTGGAACACGTGTGTGACACCTTTAAAGTACGCGACAAAATTCGCTTCGAGACATCCGTTGAGCGCATCGAGTATCAAGATTCGAAACAAGTTTGGTCGGTGACGCTGCGCTGTCCCGATGGCACGTTGGAAGAAAACGAGGCGAACGTTGTTATCAGCGCGGCGGGAATATTCAATCCACCGGTTTTGCCTGAGATTGATGGGCTTAACGATTGGGAAGGCGAAAAATGGCATACCGCGCGCTGGCCCAAAGACGTCGATCTGAAAGGAAAGCGGGTCGCGATCATCGGCAACGGCGCTAGTTGCATGCAAATCGGCCCCGAAATCCAAAACGAGGTCGAATCTCTCACCATCTTCCAAAAATCTGTGCACTGGGCGGCGCCATTTGAACAGTTCCGAAAAGAAGTTCCTGAACCAATTCGGTTCCTCTTTCGCGAGGTCCCTCTTTATCGAAACTGGTACCGGGTTCGACTGGGCTGGACGTTTAACGACCGGATCCATTCGGCGTTGCATAAAGACCCCGACTGGGAGCACCCTGACCGATCTCTGAACGCTCAGAATGACTCACACAGGGCATATTTCACGCAATACGTGGTAGATGAACTGGGGGACAAAGCACCTGAACTTCTTGAGCGCGTGTTGCCCACCTACCCGCCGTTCGGTAAGCGAATGCTTATGGATAACGGGTGGTATCGCATGCTTCGTAACCCCAAAGTCAACTTGGTAGACGACCATGTGCAAAAAATCGAGGCAGATCGTCTGCTGACTGAAGACGGAACCGAGCACGAGGCTGACGTGCTTGTGTTGGCGACAGGTTTTGACGTGCTGAAGTTCATCACGACCTACGAAGCCGTGGGACGCTCGGGCGAATCATTGACAGGGCAGTGGGAAGAAGACAACGCCAAGGCCTATTTGGGAACTGTTGTGCCTGACTTCCCCAACTTTTTCACGTTGTACGGGCCGAATCTTCAGCCTGGTCACGGCGGGAGCCTCATCTTCGTTGTAGAGATGCAGGTCAGGTACATCATGGACGTCATCCAAAAAATGCTTCGGGATAGGGTCGGAGTTGTCGAGATTCGCAAGGAGGTACACGACGCCTACAACGACAAGGTCGATCTCGCCCACGAACAAATGGTATGGACTCATCCCGGAATGACTTCGTATTACCGAAATCAGCGCGGACGAATCGTTGTCAATTCGCCCTGGCGGAACGTCGACTTCTACGCGATGACCCGAGAAGCCAACCTGGAAGAGTATTTGACCGAACCAATCGGTGAGTTGATCGCCGATTAGGCGTTGAGTTCTTCGCTAATTGCTTTGAGCACGATCTCAACGTCAGCTTCATCGACATCGAGATGTAAAACCATCCGGCTCTGTTTTCCGGACCAGCGCGTTTGAACTCCTCGACCTAAAAGCCCTTGCTGTAGTTCGGGGAGCTGTTCAACGGTGCGAACGAAGACCATGTTGGTGTTCTGAGAATCAACTTCGATGCCGTCTATATCCGCCAAGCCTTTTGCTAGAAGTTCTGCGTTTTGGTGGTCTTCGATGAGCCGTTCGACGTGATTGTCGATTGCGTGCCGACCAGCGGCGGCCAATAGTCCGACTTGACGCATAGCCCCTCCCAGCATTTTGCGCCACTTCCTAGCTTCAGCTATGAGAGATGCGGGGCCCGCTAATACTGAACCAACAGGGGCACCAAGTCCTTTGGAAAGACAAACCGAAACGGTGTCGAACGGACCAGCGACATCCGCCGGAGGGACACCTAACGCGATTGACGCATTCCAGAGTCGCGCGCCGTCCAGGTGGTACCCGAGATCGTGTTGGTCCACGAATTCTCGACCCGCCTGAAGGCTGTCGAGTCCAATGACTTTGCCGTCAGTGGTGTTTTCGAGGCACAGCAGTCGAGTGCGCGCGAAATGTGCGTCATCAGGCTTGATCGAGGCCTCGGCAGCTTCAAGATCTAACATCCCCGAATCCAACATAGGAACGGTCTGAGGTTGAATGCTGCCGAGTACAGCAGCACCTCCACCCTCGAACATGTATGTATGTGCGTGGTCGCCAACTAGGTACTCGTCGCCTCGTTGGCAGTGGGCCATCAATGCACATAAATTCGATTGTGTACCCGACGAAACAAATACAGCTGCCTCTTTGTCAAGAAGTTTTGCCGTATGGCTTTCGAGGTCGTGGACAGTTGGGTCGTCGCCGAACACGTCATCGCCCACTTCGGCTGCCGCCATGGCTGCGCGCATCGCCGGTGTTGGTCTGGAAACAGTGTCGGATCTTAAGTCGATCACCCTCTTAATCTGCCACGTAGATCCGCCTAGACCCAGTCCGAATGTATGAACGTTGTAATCGCGTGCCCGATTGCAGCAAAAATTAGGGCGGAAATCACAGACAGAGCACTTCGAAACAGCCTGCTATGACTACCAAGTGGCCCTTAACGATCGCAGGGTGGCTTAAGGGCGAACAGCGCGTTTGGGTCGATCGGCTAATTCGGCCAGCTTCGGTTGAGCCAGATTGACGAATCGACATGCCAAGGCTCGTGTTTCTCTTGGATCAATGAGATCTACTACATCACCTTTGTGCGCGGCTCGAAACGGAGACCGAAGTCGAAGAAGCCTCTCCTCGATATCGAGACGATGCGCGTCCGGATCATCAGCCGCTTCGATTTCGCGACGATATGCGGCTGCTACTCCGCCCTCAATGGGAATGCCACCCCACTCACCCGAAGGCCACCCGAAACGCAAGTTAATGCTGTCGGGTAATCCGATGGAGTTCGGGGCGTCAGCGGCGACGCCGTAGCTCTTCCGGACCATGAACTCGACCTTGGGTACCTGACATTCAGCCGACGCGATGAGGGCGCGAGCGCCCCGCCGCATGGTTGCAATGCGTTCGGCGTGCGACCCCAACATGAAGCCCGGCATATCGAGGAAAATCAGAAGTGGAAGGTTGAAGCTGTCGCAAAGATCCAAAAAGTGTGTGTACTTGTCCGCGGCGTTGCCGTCCATGGCGCCCGCTTTACTCATCGGATCGCTGCCAATCACTCCAACTGACCAACCATCCAATCGCGCAAAGCCGGTGATAATTCCGCTCGCGTAGAGCCGCCTCATCTCGAAGAAGTCGCCGTTATCCACCACATGGCGAATCAAAGCCCGCGCGTCGTAGCCTTGTCTTCTATTTGTGGGAACGATGTCCAACAACTCCTGCGGTCGACGTTCGGGGTCATCCCCAGTCTCAACACGTGGGGCGACCCCCCTTACCGTGTCCGGAAGATAGGAAAGAAAATCTCGGATCTGCTGAAAAGCGTGATCTTCGTCCTCAGCAACATTGTCTACTTGACCACTCTGCACCACGTGCATGTCCCAACCGCCAAGTTCTTCTTTGGAAAGTTTCTCGCCGATTGCTCGCTCAACCACAGGTGGTCCGGACGGGAAGATTTGAGATGTTCCTTTAACCATCACGGTGAAATGGGAGAGCAATGCCGCTGCGGCGGGCCATCCGGCAACTGAACCTAAGACAGCGGCCGCCACGGGGACGTTTCGGAGAAGTTCAACTCCTTGGTGCCACATATCTCCCTGAGGTAGACCCATGTGACCATCTTGTTCATCCTGTTTGGATGAGTGTCCTACTCCTTCGCGTAGCTGAACGTATGGAATTCCGTACTGCAAAGCCAATGGTTGGGCGAAGTGATGGGGCAGCTTATGAACGTCATGCGGGCTACCTCCCGAAAGAGTGAAGTCGTCGCCACCGACCGATACAGGACGACCCGAAATTTCTCCCAAACCCATGACGTAGCCGCCCGGAGAAAATTCCACCAAGTTGCCTTCAGAGTCATATTCGGCTGCACCGATGAGGTGCCCCATCTCCAGAAATGAGCCTGGGTCGCAAAACTTCTCCATGCGTTCGCGGACTGTGTAACGGCCCCCATCATGTTGCCGTTGGACGCGGTCATCGCCGCCCATTTCGTCAGCGAGACCTTTGACGTATTCGATGTCTTCAATGGCCTTCGACCAACCCATACCGGGCTTCCAAAATTCTCTATTGGGGTCGATGGGCACTCGTTAGGCCTTCCCTTTGCGTAGCAGCTTGCCGGGAAGCGTCGAATCGGAGGACACAGTGTCTTCGCCGTCTTGCCTAATGATGGTTCCGTTCACCACTACTGCATCGATGCCGGTAGCGTCGGAAACTAACCGGTCGGCTCCAGCAGGAAGGTCATACACACGACGTTTGCCCTCGTGGCCGACATTTTCCATGTCGAACACGACGACGTCGGCCCACCCTCCGTCGGTCAACGTGCCGCGGTCTTCAATTCCGAACACCTGCGCAGGGCGTTGGGTCAGCATGTGAACTGCTTGTTCGATGTCGAAACTTTGACGTTCGCGAACAAATGTTGACAGGAACTCGGTCGAGTACTTGGCGTCACACAGTTGGCTTGCGTGCGCTCCAGCGTCCGAGAGACCTATGACAGTTGTCGGATCGTGCAGCAGTTCGTCAATTTCGTCGCGATCATGATTCAAAACATCCTGGATGATGCGCATGTCGAGGTCGGCGTCCAGCGCCATATCGAGCATTACATCGACGGGATCCTCACCTCTTTCGTCGGCGAGATCCTGTACGTTGCGTCCCTCCATTGAGGTATCGGGAGGAAACCAAGTGATTTCGGTTCGCGACCATCGATCACCGATTTTTCCTCCGTTACCTGCCTTTTCTTTGAACTTTTCTCGCCACTCTGAGTCTGCGTAGTAAGTCTTTCTGCCCTCAAAGTCGCTTTTGGCGACGGGTTCGAAAAGACGCATTCCCTCGTAAATAAACGGTGCTTTCCAACTCATTTCGAATTGAACGGGCTGCACTGCGACTTGCGGGTAGACCGCAACGCCTCGATCAGCTAAGGCATGAGCTTTTTCTACGTCTTTCAAATGGCTTCCCGGGCCAACTGCGCTCGCTAGCAGGGCCGTCCAGCTGACGTTTGCGCCTGTGGTTTCAGCAACGCGGGCGAATTCGTCGTGACTTAAGCCTCGACCTTGAGTTGCCTGCATGATCCCCCCGGCGTCGCCGAGTGCTTGTGCTATTTCGATGATTTCTTCGGGCGTGGCAAGACGGCTGGGAACTGGTCGCCCTTCATATCCGACATGGGTGGGAGCGCGGCTCGTGGCGAAGCCCAGAGCGCCCGCCTCAAGGGCCTCGGTGACCAATTCGCGTTGCCGCGCAATCTCGTCCTCTGTGGCCTCGCGCTCCGTTGCTTCCTCACCCAAGACGTACATCCGAAGGGCGGTGTGGCCAATCATGGCAGCCATGTTCACTGCGCACCCGTTAGCGTCGAGAGCATCAAGGTACTCAGGGAAGGTTTCGAACCCCCAGTCGCCTAAACCGGCGCGTAAGGCGTCGACGCTCATTCCTTCCACGTTTTCTAATGTCCGCATGATCAGATCCCGATGTTCGGGTCGAGTTGGGGCCACGGAAAAACCGCAGTTACCCATCACGATCGTGGTGACCCCGTGCCACGGTGAACAACTGACCAATGGGTCCCAAAGAACTTGTGCGTCGTAGTGGGTGTGAATGTCGACGAAGCCGGGTGCAACGATGCGACCCGTTGCGTCAATGGTTTGCTGCGCTTCTGCCGGCGCGTCGCCCATGGCGACGATACGACCGTCTTTTATGCCAAGGTCGCCTAAGTACCGTGCTGCCCCGGTGCCGTCAACGATTGTGCCGCCTGTGATCTTCAGGTCATAAGACATCTGGATCCCCCTATGTGGAACTATCCAAAAAATACTTCGTTGAGCATTATTTTGCTGATTTATCAGCCAGATCGACCTCTCCGGTAAGATTAAGTCGGAGCTAGCGAAGGGAAAATAGTTTGCCGAAACAGAAGGATGACGCCATCTTGCTCGAAGGTAAGACGGTTGAAGCGCTCAAAGGCGGTCATTTCCGGATCGAGTTAGACAATGGACACGAAGTTCTTGGCCATCTGAGCGGCAAGATGCGAAAGCATCACATCCGTATCCTTCCTGGAGACCGTGTTCAAGTTGAAGTCTCGGCATACGATTTAACTCGCGGACGAATTACCTACCGCTACAAGTAGGCCCGCATTCGATTTGCCGTGGGTTTAACCAACTGTGGGTTTCACTGACCATTGACAAGGCGTGAGTACCTGAAGCCAGTCGTTGTTTTCCAACGAAACCTCAAAAGTTTTCTTCCCTAATTCAGATTTGACCGGTCTAACGGTCCGCTGCAAGAAATTACTCCCGACCTCTTTAATCGAGACTCCTGGAGTATTCGTACAATCGGATTCCAGTTCGAAGACCCACGTGATTGTCCCCTCGCTGCATGGAGCGTGGCAGGCGTTGTAAATCCTCAGGTCACCGATACCTTGTGCGGCCGGACGTTCTTCAGAGCCGACAAAGGTCAGACCTTGCGAGGAAAAAAGCATTAAATCTTCAGCCTGGGGTGTATTACCTGCATCTATTTGCTGATTCCATAAGAAAGCCTCAGGAAGGAGATCGATTTCCCAGCCAGCAGTAGCTGTGACGAGTATGTCTTGGACACCTTCTGTGATTTCAGTCAGGAAACGCAAACCCTCGATATGGGAGTTGCGATCTGAATACCCAAATGAGAAAACCGGGATCTGGTTATCGCCGAGCAGTTCGATAAGTAGTTCAGACCCTGGGCCATCACTTCTGTAGATGACTGTTCGATAACTTGACCACTCATCACCTGCGGTTATGACGTTGGGTCCGTAGCCGCTAATTCTTACGGCCCCTTCACCGATAGAGGTGGTGGAAGTCGGTGAATAATCGACGCTGGTTTGAGGGCTGGATGGAACGGTCGGTGTGATGGTGGTTGAAGGAGCGCTAGTCGGTGGGAGCGAGGTAGGTGCAACGTCAGAATCTGCTGCCGATGTTTCATGAGACGAAGGAGATGACGCCGTTTCAGGAGCGACAGGATCTGGCGAGTTGTCGCCGCCAAGTGCCTGAATGATGGCGGCAACGGCTAACAAGAGGCTGACGGTTACGACAAGTAGCTTCGAACGGTTGGGTGCCACTTCCTCAAGGGTAAAGATAACCGTCCCCGAAGAGTGGAATGCCGAGGTCTTGGTGCAAGGTTTCGTTACATCGCCGGCGGCTTGGGATCTACGCTCAAAAGGTGGATGAAACTCAACAAGGACATCAGCCCGGAGTCACTCCGTACCTAGAGGGCGTCACAGTGCTCGACTTCACTCAATATCTGGCTGGGCCGTCTTGCACCAGGCTGCTAGTCGAGATGGGTGCCGATGTCATCAAAGTTGAGTACCCGCCCTACGGCGATCCGGTCCGACCTAGTCCCCCTCGACGAAACGGCAGGTCGGCCTACCACGTGCAACAAAACCGCGGAAAGCGGAGCCTCTCAGTCGATTTGACTCGACCAGAAGGCATAGCGCTGATAGAAGATCTTGTTCCCCACGTCGACATCGTCGTTGAGAATTACAGCCCCGGCGTGATGGAACGGCGCGGTCTCGGGTACCAGCGACTGAAAGAGTTGAATCCTCTCGTCATCATGGCGTCAATATCGGGATTCGGTCAGACGGGCCCACTTTCAGAAAAGACAGCTTTCGATTTCATCGCCCAGGCCTACTCGGGATTAATGCACATGACAGGCGAACCTGACGGACCGCCGATGTTGATCGGCGCAGGTATTGCTGACACGTCAACAGGCGTCCATGCCTTCGCTGCTTTGGGGTACGCCCTCTATCGACGGGACAGAACCGGGGAGGGCTCCCATCTCGACATCGGAATGGTTGACGTCATGTACCACATGCAAGAGTCGGCTGTCTCGGGTCCGTCACTATCCGAGGGCGAGGTGGTGGGTATGCGAACTGGACGCCATTACGCGCCGGCGAGTCCAGCAGGAATTTTCAAAGGCCCCGAAGGATGGATCGTAGTTTTCGCGTTAGAAAATCAGATAGCGAACCTGTGGGCCGCATTAGACATGCCCGAGTTGGCCGATGATCCCCGGTTCGCGAATAACCGGACTCGCCTCGAACATCGTGATGCGTTAACGGCAATTCTCGAAGACTGGATGACCACATTTGATAACGACCAAGACGTCATCTCGAAGTTGGAGCAACACAGGGTGCCCTGTGGGCCGGTCGTAGAACCGGTCAAACTGGCAGAAACACACCCACATTTCCTTGAGCGAGGCACCGTGAGAGAGGTCACAGATCCGCTCGCAGGGTCGATGCTGATTCCCGGATTTCCATTGAAGTTCTCCGATGCTCCCGACTTACCTGAACTGGTAGCAGCAGAGGTAGGTGAACACAATGAAACAGTGCTCGCGGATCTACTTGGATTGGATTCTCGATCAGTAGCTGCTTTGGAGGAGGAGGGCATCTTATATAGACGGCCTCCTCGTGAGTGACATAGCTTCTTGCTATGACTAGTTATGACATGCCTAACGGTGTCGTTCAATATGGTTGTGAAGATGGCGTATCCACTCTCACTCTGAATCGGCCCGAATCGCTTAACGCCATGAACGACGAGCTGATGCAAGACATCAGCAGCGCTTTAAATGTGGTGAACGATGACGACGACGTCCGAGTGGTTGTAATTACCGGCGCTGGTAGGGGGTTCTGCTCTGGCGCGGATCTCAACAACTCTGCCGACGCGACGCAAGGCGCTTTAGAGGAAGACCCGACTGCTTCGATGGGGGATGTCTTCAACCCTGCGTTAGCTGCTCTTCACCGGTGTCCCGTCCCGACCATCGCCCGCATTAATGGAGTTGCCGCAGGAGGAGGCCTTGGACTTGCTTTAGCATGTGACATCACGATTGCTGTGAAATCCACATTTTTGGTGGCAACGTTCGGACCACGTTTGGGGATTGTTCCCGATTTGGGTTCGACATGGAGCCTTCCAAGAAGAGCAGGGCGTGCCCGAGCCCTGGGCATGGCGATGCTGGGAGATCGAGTTTCAGCTGAACAAGCCGCGCAATGGGGCCTGATATGGAAATGCGTTGAAGATGACCAACTTGACAGTGAAGTCACTGCGACAGCTGAGATTCTTAAACGAACTAATCCCGACGCCATGGTCCGTATCCGTCAATCTATAGATGGAGCCACCACGACCGACTTCGTTGACCAACTGAGAATCGAAATGGAACATCAAGCAGTTTTGATACCGCGAAACATGACCGAAGGGGCCCAAGCGTTCCTCGAGAAACGTGAGCCGGAATTCGACGGACGCAGAACCAACGCCTCATGACCCTTTTATGCAAAGACTGCGCATCTGGGGTTGTTCTCTGGGTCCTCTGTTAGCGAGACTGTTCCTATGCCTGACACAGCGAACCTATCCACCGAAAACGAAGCAGCTGAAGTTGACGCCGCGTTAGAAGCGTTACTCGCCGACCACGATCCCAAAGAAATGAGCTACGAGGAGTTCCGTGGTGCCCAATACGACCACGGCCTCGCGTGGGTGTATTTCGACAAGGGTTTCGGGGGACTTGGTGTAAGCCCCGGCCTACAAAAGCAGGTCGACGTGCGGCTACGAGAAGAAGGAGCGTCGCCGATGAAACCACCGATGTTCTTCATGCACCTAGCCGCACCTACGGTCCACACCCACGGAAGTGAAGAATCAAAACAGCGATTACTGCGACCAATGTTCACCGGTGAAGAACGTTGGTGTCAGCTGTTTAGCGAACCAGGAGCAGGCAGCGACTTCGCGGGCCTAGCCACCCGGGCAGTGAAAGACGGCGACTCCTGGATCGTCAACGGCCAAAAAGTGTGGAACACCATGGCTCATTTAGGGGACTGGGGGATGTTAGTTACTCGAACTGATCCTGAAATGCCCAAGCATCGCGGAATGACGTACTTTGCCGTCGACATGAAAAGCCAAGGTGTTGATGTAAAGCCTTTAAGACAGATCACCGGTGAAGCCGAATTCAATGAAGTGTTCCTCACCGATGTTGAAATTCCGGATTCAAACCGAATTGGCGACGTCGGCGACGGATGGCGCGTGTCCCTAACCACTCTGATGAATGAGCGAAACGCGATCGGCGGGGGAAGTGGCGG
>Ga0209034_10000574_pt1 | contig 18387 bp, 22 predicted proteins | sample MarorgKNORR_S2LV_2_FD_188219 | JGI IMG/M metagenome (GOLD analysis project Ga0209034, IMG submission 188219) | Marine microbial communities from the Southern Atlantic Ocean, analyzing organic carbon cycling - 250m_A/KNORR_S2/LV (SPAdes) (version 2) | ecosystem: Environmental > Aquatic > Marine...
AGTTCAACAACTCAGAGAATTACGAGATAATCAATTGTTACAAACAGAATCAGGAACTGCATTTATGAGCGCATTCAATGATATCTATTACTCCTTTAGTCCAACAATTGCTGATTATGAGCGTGAAAACCCATACTTTAAGGAAACAGTAAAGATCGCAATTACTCCAATGATTTCCACACTATCATTAATGGAAAATGCAGAATCTGAAAGCGAAGTTCTCGGACTAGGATTGTCTGTAATTGCATTGAATTTGGGAATGTATCTAGGAATTCCAGCAATTATTATTTTTGGAATTAAAAAAAGAAATTAATTCTTACCAAAGATCATCAACTTCATCAAGTAATTTGTATTCTTTTTCAGTTTCTCGTTTGATATAATTCAGTCTTGAAACATCTCTATCAAAAAACAAATCTATCATCCAATCCAAAAATACGCGTGTTTTTTTATCAAATGTTGGTACCTTTGACAAATACACATTTCTCCAAATCAACCATGCCAAAAATCCTGATATATTCATCCCAAGAATTGTTGCAATACCCGTTCTTTTACCAATTATAGCTAACTGGCCTTTAGATTGATAAACAAATTTTTCTTTTTCAGAATTTTTAATTATAGCAATTAAATTTTTAGCAGCTAATTTTGCTTGTGCTTCTGCAATTTGTGCAGTAGGTGGCAATGGTCTGTTAGTAATTGGGTCTACAAATAATGCACAATCTCCAATTGCAAATACTCCTGGAAATTCTTTAAGCTCCAAAAATTTATTGACTACAATTTTTCCTTTATCTGTTTTAAACATTGATCTTTTAATTGTACTAACTGAAGTAATTCCTGCAGTCCAAATTAACGTTTTTGTAATTATAGAACTAACTTCAGATTGATCTATGGAATCTTTTGGTGTTTCATCTAGTGATTTTATCATTACTTCATTTCCATCAAAACTAGTTACTGCTTTTTTTAATTGAATGTTCATTCCTCTTTTTGTTAATTGTTCTTTTGCAAAATTTGCTAATTTTTTATTTGCTCCACCCAAAATTTCTCCCATTGCTTCTAATACAATTACTTTAACATCCTCTTTTTGGATTGTTGGATAATGTTTTGTTGCATCAAAAAGTAAATCCAATAATTCTCCAGCAGTTTCAATTCCTGCATAACCTCCACCAACTACTACAAAATTTAACATACCTTTTCTTAAGATTGGGTCAGTTTCATTTTCTGCTTGTTCAAGCATATCAATAACTCTATTTCGTAATAATATTGCATCATTGAGTGTCTTCATTGTATATGCATTTTTTTCAACATCAGCCATACCAAAAAAATTGGTTTCACTACCAAGTGCAACTACTAAAAAATCATAATTTATTGAAATACTTCTTTTTTCCCTAGTACCCCATAATGTTACTAATTTTCCATGTGGATCAATATTCTTTATTCGACCTTCATAGAATTTTGTTTTTTTACATATTGTTCGAATTGGGAAAACTATGTGCCTAGTTTCAATCATACCTGAGGCTACTTGAGGTAGCATTGGGGTAAATAAGAGAAAATTATCTTCACCCACCATTGTCAATTCTACTTCAGGATCATTTCCAAATTCTTTTTCTAATTTTTTTGCACATTCTACAGCTGCAAATCCACTTCCTAAAATGACAATTTTTTTCTTATTTTTTACCAATTACTGACTTTCGTATGTTGAATAATTAAAGGATGTTAATTCAAATTTAAGAAATGGCACTAGTTTTATTTTCTCATAATATCTGAATGTAAAATTTCATATGCCCTTGATGAATCTTTTTCATTTAGAATAATTGTAATGTTATCTTGACTGAAAAATGCATTAACTAATTCTACACCATTTGCATGCAATACCTCTGCAACATAAGATACTACATCAGACTGATTTTGAGAACTTGGAATTGAAATTCTAATTTTTGCTAGTCCAGTACTAAACATATCTTCTCTTTCTGAAACACTATTGAAAATTTGTCTAATATCATCCATATCTTCAGTAAGGAATCTAAATGAATCAGATAATCTAAAAAACTCATAATCATTTGTTACCTTTGAAAATTTATCTAAAATTGACATAGGATCCATTTCATTTGAATCCTTTACAGAAAATCTAACATCCATTATTCCACCAGTTAAAGCTAATCTTGCATTTTTCAAAACTGATTCTTCTTTCATTTCTTCTTTAGTTTCAAATGAATCGGCATATCTTTTGATTGCAACAACAACTGTGTTTAGATTAACAGAATTTCCTAAAATTTTTTCTATTTCTGGTTGAATCTTTACTGCTAATGCAGTATAATTTATCAAATCCATCTTCATGCAATCATAAATTGATCTATTTCTGGTAATGACTTCTCTTACAACTTCTGGAACAGACATCACTGATCTCATAAATTTTATTATATTATGTCAGATATAATAGGATTATGTAATAATATTGATATTAATTCCATATATTTATATAATGTAATACATATTACATTATGTAGATAAATATGACAAGTTTCTTTGATACCGAAATTGATAGAATCTTCAAAAAAATGTCTAATTCATTTTTTGATACAAATGACATGATTGAAGAATTCAACGGTAATTCCAATTCTGGCCCAATTTTTTATGGTTATACAATGACCATTGGTTCAGATGGAAAACCTTCTGTGCAAGAATTTGGAAACGCAAAACCAGATCGTCTCCCTGTTTCTAATGCCAGAGAAGCAATTGTTGATACAATTGTAGATGAAAAAGAGAAAGTAGTAAAACTCATAGCTGAAATGCCAGGAGTTGAGAAAACTGATGTCAAAATTTTAGTTGACAAAAATGTTGTAAATATAACTGCAGAACATGATGATAAAAAATATCATTGTAAAGTCCCACTTCAACATAAAGTTGATGAAAATTCTGCAAAAGCTACTTACAAAAATGGAATCTTGCAATTGGTTTTCAAACTAGTTTTAGAAAAACAAACTGGTAAAAAAGTGGAGGTTGAATAACCCCCCTCTTATTTTTTTGAGATTTTATTATGAATAAAATAATTTTAAAAATAAATGAAATTCCACAACAACATGTTGGTAAAGGTAGAGCAATTATTGATCCAAAAATAATCGAAGAACAAAATTGGAATATTGGTCAAATACTAGAATTAACTTACAATAAAAAAACATATGTTAAACTTTGGCCAGCATCACCAGAAGAATACGGTGCTAGTTTAATCAAAATTGATGGTATTACTAGACAAAATATTGGTGCAGGATTAGATGATAAAATATCTATTAAATCAGTTGAAGCTGCAAATGCAGAAGAAATTACTTTATCTCCAACGGAAAAAATTACAATAGATGGATTACAAGAATATATGATATACAATTATCTTAATCATGTATTTTCTAATGGAGATTCAATATCTCTTAATACACAAATGGGAAGTAAAGTTCAATTTGTTATAACAAATACAAAACCATCAAAACCAGTAATTGTTACTGAAAATACTATATTCACACTTGGTTCATTAACTAAAGCCGTTGATTCTTCTGTTCCAAGAATTACATATGATGAATTAGGAGGTCTAAAAAATGAAGTTCAAAAAATTCGTGAAATGGTAGAATTACCAATGCGTCATCCTGAATTATTTGATAAAATAGGTGTAGAAGCTCCAAAAGGCGTTTTACTTTATGGTCCTCCAGGAACTGGTAAGACTTTGATTGCAAAAGCAGTAGCTGGAGAAACAAATGCTCATTTTATTTCTCTGAGTGGTCCTGAGATTATGGGTAAACATTATGGAGAAAGTGAGGAAAAAATTAGAGAAATTTTTACCCAAGGTGAAGAAAATTCTCCTAGCATTATTTTCATTGATGAAATAGACTCGATTGCTCCAAAAAGAGATGAGGTTTCAGGAGAACTAGAGAAAAGAATAGTATCTCAATTATTGACGTTGATGGATGGTATGAAATCTAGAGGTAGAGTTGTAGTGATAGCAGCTACTAACAGACCTGATTCTATTGATCCAGCATTAAGACGACCAGGAAGATTTGATAGAGAAATTGAAATTGGAATTCCTGATGATGATGGCAGATTAGATATTCTTTCAATTCATACACGTGGAATGCCAATTAATGAAAAAGTCAATCTAAAACAAATTGCAAAAACAACTCATGGATTTGTTGGGGCTGATTTAGAAATTTTATCAAAAGAAGCAGCAATGAGATCATTACGTAGAATTCTTCCAGAGATTGATCTTGAAGAAGATAAAATTTCTTCAGAAATTCTTCAAAAAATTGAAATTAGTAACGATGATTTTCGAGAAGCACTAAAAGAAGTTAGACCAAGTGCACTAAGAGAAGTTCAGGTTCAAATTCCTGATGTAAATTGGGATGATGTTGGAGGTCTTGATGAATTAAAGGATGAATTACGTGAAGCTGTTGAATGGCCTGTTAAACATAAAGAAGCATATGACTATGTTGATGTAGAAGCTCCAAAAGGCGTTTTACTACATGGTCCTCCAGGAACTGGTAAGACTTTGATTGCAAAAGCACTTGCAAAAATGACTGAATCTAATTTCATTAGTATCAAAGGACCTGAATTATTATCAAAATGGGTAGGTGAATCTGAAAAAGGAGTTAGAGAAATTTTTAGAAAAGCACGACAGGCAGCACCATGTATAATATTTTTAGATGAAGTTGATGCACTTGTTCCAAGAAGAGGTAGTGGAAGTTCTGATTCACATGTAACAGAAAATATTGTTTCACAAATTCTTACTGAAATAGATGGATTAGAGGAATTACACAACGTGTTAATTATTGGAGCAACAAATCGATTGGATATAGTTGATGAAGCACTTTTACGACCAGGAAGATTTGATAGAATTATTGAAATAGGAAATCCTGATTCTAAGGCAAGAAAGCATATTTTTGAAATTCACACCAAAAAGAAACCACTTGAAAATAATGTAGATATCAAAAAATTAGTTGAAATTACAAATGGATTTAGTGGTGCAGAAATAGCTGCAATTACCAATAGAGCTGCCTTAGTTGCATTGAAAAGATATGTTGCTGGTAAATCTCAAAACATCAAGGAAATTAAAATTACACAACAAGATTTGATTGATGCTGTCGATAAGATAAGACCTCAAAAAAAGGAAGCACCTATACCTCAAGCCATAAAATAGTCTAAATACTGAGGAAAATGAGATAAAATATGAAACTTTTACTAGATTTTGAACCTTGTAAAGAATGCAAAGAAATGATGAATGAATTAAGCAGTCCTGAAATGATTTTTGGTGATGAAAAAACAAGAATAGATGTATCTGCTAAATTTCTAAGACATTTGACGTATAATCACAATGAAGTTGTGCAAGCTGTAATGGAAGATCTTCCAAAACAGAAAAAAGATCAAGAACCTGATTTTTATCAATAATTAATTTTTTCTTATTTTAGTAAAATCTGCGCCAAGAATTTCTTTTCTAGCAATTTTTACAATTTCATAAATTTTTTCGTAAATTTCTTCTGTACTATTACTTAAAATTTTTACAATTATTCCAGATTCATTAGGTAAAATTGATGTTCCTGATGTAATGAATTCTATTTTTTCATTAATCATTTTTTCAAGTTTTTGTAATTTTTCTTTCTTTGTTAAAATATACACTGTTCCAACAATATCATATTTTCCTAAAATTCCTTTAATTTTCATATTATTTTCTTTTGGTTCTATTTTCATATTTTCTAAACATCGAAATTTATTATTTTGATTTTTACAATATGTTCTTAGATAACAAATATCATAATCAAAATTTTCATTCATTGCAATTCTTCCAGGCGTTAAAACTTCTGAATAAATCAGAGTTGCATTATCATGAATATTCAAATTTACTTTTTGATAATATCTAGAATTTTGATATGGAATAATTTGATCAGGAATATATTCCAAATAACAATTTTCATCTAATGTAATATTGACCATTTGTGATGCAGAATTTGAATTCATACTATAGATTCTGGTTGCACCTTGAGTAGTAATGTGACATGTTGAATTATTTTTTAAAATAATATCCGTCTTGTATCTATCTCCTTGTAAAATTCCTCCTGATGGTGAAATAATATACAAATATGCCATGCCTGGAAGTGAATTTTCAGGATATACGGCTCTTTGAATTTGTAAAGGAACTTGAGAAAATTGTTTTGTAATGACAGTTTTGTTCTGATCATTTCCTTTTAATTCAATATCTAAAATTCCAACTTTACCAGATTTTCCAACTTCTAATTGTTCAATTTTTGAATTATATTTTCTTACTTCAATTGGAGTTTCATCTGAAATTAATTTTATGTCACTCAATTTTTACACTTTTTTTAAATTATTTGATTTAGGTAGAGAATCTAATAGTAAATCATGAATAATATGTTCTGCAATTTTTTTGATACCTTGGTCTGTTTTACAATTAATAAATTCAAATGGTTTTTCTTTTCGAATTTTTTCAGCATCTGTTTTCATAATTTCTAAATCTGCACCAACTAATCCTGCGAGATCTATTTTATTTATCACTAAAAGATCACAATTGGTAATTCCTAATCCACCTTTCCTTGGATATTTGTCGCCTCCTGCAACATCAATTATGTAAATAAAATAATCTGCAAGTATTGGACTAAATGTTGTTGTAATGTTGTCACCTCCACTTTCAATTATAATTAAATCCAATTCAGTATGATTATCTTCCATTTCTTCAATTACTGCTAAATTCATTGAAGGATCTTCTCTAACTGCAGTATGAGGGCATCCTCCTGTTGCAAGACCAATTACCATATTTTCTGGTAACAATCCTTTTTTTGTAGATAGATTATTTCTAATTCTATCTGCATCTTCTTTTGAAATTACATCATTTGAAATTATACTAATACTATAACCAATTTCAGCTAATATAGGCACAAGACGTTCAATTAACATACTTTTTCCAGAACCAACTGGTCCTCCTATGCCTATTCTTGGTATGTGAGTCATAACAGAAAAATTAATTTTTATGTAATAAACATTTTAGAATCCATTTTTTCATGTGACATTTGGATTATATCGAATTGTGGAGCAAATTGCCACATATCAAAAATTGATTTATTAGAATTATTTTTTAATGTTTGAATAATTATTGGTTTAATTTCATGAAGAATTTTTTGACCCTCTAAATGTTGAATTAATCCTAATCTTAAAGCAGCTCCAATAACACTAACAGTAAAACCATACAATAACATTGTAAGACTTTTTTCTTTTCTAATTTTTAATGCGTTACAACATATTGCAAATGAAACTGGAAATGTTCCATGTATTTTTTTATCTTTAATTGCTTTTTGAAAATTATTTAATGATTCATCATCATTTACAAATTCACTAACACATTTGACTAATTGAATCCCTGAATTTACAGATGCTTTTCTAATTTCTTCAATTGGTTTCATTATAAACGCAATTTCATCTACTTGAATTATTTTTTGGAAATCATTATTTTCAGCATTAGTATATGCATTTGAAAGTGCAACACAATCTGATGGACCCATTTGTTGTTCTATATTCACTTTAATCATATTTTTAATATCATCTATTCCTTTGATTTCATTATTAGAAAAAAGAAATTCTAGTCCATTTGATGTTGCATAAAGTCCTGTAGGAAAAAATGAATCTGAAAGCTGCATTACTGCAAGTTCTTCATTAATTTCATCAGTGTTCATGTACATCAGCACTTGTATGTGGTAAAAATATCTCTTCTTGTATCTCTAGTTCAATACAGTCGATAATTTCTTTGAAAAGTCTTTGAAATATCTCTAATTCTGAATCTTCTTGAATTGGAAATAATATCATTTTATCTTTTATTGCAATTGGTCTGTGCCTATTTCCAATAATATGCCCCAATAATATGCCCATTTTTTCATTATTTTGCTTTATTTTTACTGAAATTACTTTTTCTGCCATTTGTTCAACAATAATTTTTATCTCATTGTTTCCGATAATATCTCCATGTTTGAGTTTTGTATTTGAATCAAGATTTATTCCAATATCAGTGCCTAAATTTGTCTTTTTTCTTAAAATTCTTTTTTCTAAATCCACTCTTGAAATTTTTAATTTTTCTAAATTATTATTTTCAAAATTATTTTCTTTGAAGATATTTCCTAAAATAGAATTAATATTTATCACAACTACTTTCTAATCTTGATAAAGTTATACTTTTGTAATTTACGTTTGAATTATTATATACATTAAGTAAATACTATAATTATTGATGCTGACACCTAGGGAAATTGAAAAACTAAATATTTTTGTTGCAGCTGAATTAGCACGCAAAAGACAAGGAAGAGGTTTAAAGTTAAATCATCCAGAAGCTGTAGCTATTCTTGCTGATCATATTTTAGAAGGTGCTAGAGATGGAAGATCAGTTCCTGAACTAATGAGTTCTGGAAAACAAGTTCTAAAAAAAGATCAAGTGTTACCGGGAGTTTCAGAATTAATTCATTCTATACAAGTTGAAGCAACTTTTGATGATGGTACAAAATTAGTAACTGTTCATGATCCTATAGGAGAGAATTAAAATGATTCCTGGTGAATATTTTTTATCTGAAGATCCTATCATTGCAAATATAGGAAAATCAGTAATAATTCTAGATGTTAAAAATACTGGTGATAGACCAATTCAAGTTGGTTCTCATGCACATTTTTTTGAAATCAATAAGGCATTAGAATTTTCAAGAAAAAAATCCTATGGATTCCATTTGAATATTCCTGCAGGAACTTCTATAAGATTTGAGCCTGGAGATAGTAAAAAAATTGAATTAACTGAATTTTCTGGAAAAAAAACTGTTTACGGATTTAGTGGATTAGTAAATGGTTCACTATCTGAAAAACAAAATGAAGCGTTCTCAAAGGCAAAAGAACAAGGATTTCGAGGTATGGAATTATGACTCTAAATATTTCTAGAAAAAATTATGCTGATTTGTTTGGTCCTACAACAGGTGATAGGGTTCGTCTTGCTGATACCGATTTAATTATTGAAATTGAAAAAGATTTGATCAAACATGGTGATGAATCTGTTTTTGGTGGTGGAAAAAGTATTCGAGATGGAATGGGTCAAGCTAGTGGGGTATCAAGAGATGAATCACTTGATCTTGTTATTACAAACGCAATAATTTTAGATCCTGTTTTAGGAATTATCAAAGCTGACATTGGTGTAAAAGACGGAAGAATTGTAGGTATTGGAAATGCTGGTAATCCAAATATTGCAGATGATGTGGATATGGTAATTTCATCCAACACTGAAATTATTGCTGGTGAAAATACAATTTGTACTCCTGGCACCATCGATTCACACATTCATTTTATTTCTCCACAACAAGCAACACACGCAATTTGTAATGGAACTACAACAATGATTGGTGGTGGAACAGGTCCTGCTGATGGAACAAATGCAACAACATGTACTCCTGGAAAATGGAATATTCATAGAATGATAGAATCTGTAGATAATTTTCCAATGAATTTTGGTTTTCTTGCAAAAGGAAATGATTCACTTGAACCTGCATTATTTGAACAAATTAAATCCGGAGCTTGTGGATTAAAATTACATGAAGATTGGGGAACAACTCCGGCCACAATAAATTCTGCACTAAATGTCGCTGATAAAACTGACACACAAGTTGCTATACACACTGATACACTAAATGAATGTGGATTTGTTGATGATACAATAGCAGCAATTGCTGGTAGAACTATTCACACTTATCATACAGAAGGTGCAGGTGGAGGACATGCCCCAGATATCTTAAAAATTGCAAGTGAATCTAATATTTTACCATCATCGACAAATCCAACACGACCATTTACTGTAAACACTCTATCAGAACATCTTGATATGATGATGGTGTGTCACCATCTTAATTCATCTGTGCCTGAAGATATTTCCTTTGCTGAATCTAGAATACGAGGTGAAACAATTGCTGCAGAAGATGTGTTACATGATATTGGTGTTCTTAGTATGATGTCTTCTGATAGTCAGGCAATGGGAAGAGTTGGGGAAGTAACTACAAGAAATTGGCAAACTGCAGATAAAATGAAAAAAATGACTGGAAGTTTACCTGAAGACAATTCTCAAAATGATAATTTTAGAGTTAAACGCTATATTGCAAAAATTACAATTAATCCAGCAATTACACATGGAATTTCAGATCATGTTGGTAGTTTGCAGCCTGGAAGATTAGCTGATATTGTTATTTGGTCTCCCCAATTTTTTGGTGTAAAACCTAAAATGATTATCAAGGGTGGATTCATTGCTTATTCTTTAATGGGCGATCCAAATGCATCAATACCAACTACTGAACCAATTTTCTATAGACCCATGTTTGGATCATTTGGAAAAGCAGTCCAATCAACATCTGTAATTTTTACATCTCAATTAGCATTAGATAATGGCATGCAAGAAAAAATTAATTGTGACAAAAAATTGGTTGCAGTAAAAAATTGTCGTTCTATTGGAAAAAAAGAAATGTTGTATAATGATTCAACACCTGAGATAGATGTGAATCCTGAAACATATGAAGTAAAAGTAAATGGAAAAATTACTACAACAGATCCTGCAACAAAATTATCTTTAGGTAGATTGTATCATTTGTTCTAATTTATTTCCAAAATTATTTTTCACGAGACAAGGCGTTTCAATTATTTAAATTCTAATTTATTTCCAAAATTATTTTTCACGAGACAAGGCGTTTCAATTATTTAAATTCTATTTTAATTGCCGATTTCATAGATTTTTTCAAATCCTTAAGTAGTTGATTACCACTATAAGCCCTAGTGTCCATCCCTAGATCCATCTATGCGTTTTCGATCTTAGCTTTGATTGCTGTCATTACTGTGTCTAGTATTCCTCAATCCGTATACGCAGCAGGTGCAATCTCTGAAGGTTTTGCCGTTGGAGAAGCCTTGCCAGAATGGATCGGTTGGGCCATTGTTGTTGGTTTAGGAATGGTTTTTGCTGTAATTATTACAGTAGAGGTAAAAATTGAAGAAAAATATCTCGGTGTTAGCCAAACTTCTGAAATGTTTAACACAGCAGGAAGAACAATCAAAACAGGTCTTACTGCAGCAGCAATTGTTTCAGCATGGACGTGGGCTGCAACATTACTTCAATCATCAACTGTGGCATATCAATATGGTATTAGTGGTCCATTTTGGTACGCAGCAGGTGCATCCATTCAGGTTTTATTATTTGGAATTTTAGCTATTGAATTAAAACGAAAAGCACCAAATGCACACACGTTCTTAGAAATTATTCGCGCAAGATATGGTAATGGTTCTCACAAAATATTCTTAGTTTTTGCATTAATGACAAACATGATTGTAACTGCAATGCTTCTTCTTGGAGGTTCTGCAGTTGTCAATGGTTTAACTGGCATGGATATTTCACTGGCTGCATTCTTAATTCCAATAGGTGTTATGATTTACACTTTAGTTGGTGGATTAAAAGCAACTTTCGTTGCAGATTACATGCACACTATCATTATTTTTGTAGTCATCTTAACTTTCGTTGCAGCTGTCTATGTCAATACTGACATTACTGGCGGTATAGAAGGAATGTATGAAAAATTAGTACAAGCGGCTGAAATAAGACCGGTTGAGGGCAATGCCGCAGGTGCTTTCTTGACAATGGCATCAGCTGGTGGTTTGATGTTTGGTATCATTAACATAGTTGGAAACTTTGGAACTGTCTTTGTAGATCAGGCGTATTGGCAACGTGCAATTGCAGCTCAACCAGGATCAACTGTAAAAGGTTTCTTACTTGGTGGACTATGTTGGTTTGCCATTCCATTTACACTTGCAACAACGATGGGGCTGACGGCGGTAGCGCTTGATGTGGATATTACTATGCAACAAGCTCAAATGGGCTTAGTAGTTCCAGCTGCAGCAACGGCTCTAATGGGTGAACTTGGAGCAATTATGGTATTAACAATGTTATTCATGGCAGTAACTTCGGCAGGATCTGCAGAATTAATTGCAGTATCCTCTCTGGTAACGTACGATCTGTATAGAACTTACAAGAATCCAAATGCATCAGGTAAACAACTTGTCAAAGTATCTAGGGCGACGATTGTTGCGTTTGGACTTGGGATGGGTGGTCTAGCTGTAGTACTGCTTAGCATGGGTCTAAGTCTTGGATTCGTCTACTTAGCAATGGGTATCTTGATTGGTTCAGCAGTTATCCCAATTGCACTGACGATACTGTGGTCCAAAACTAACAAAGTTGCTGCGACAGCGGGAGCGGTTATTGGATTATTCTGTTCAACAACTGTATGGGTAATAACAGCATCTGGTGCAGGTGGTTTTGTCGAATCAGGTGGTGTTATTGACTTAGCTAGCCTTGGTAACAATTACGCTATGCTATTTGCAAATATTACTGCAATCCTATCGGGTGGTATAATTGCAATAGCTGGAAGTCTTGCAGCAGGCAAAACATTTGATTGGAATGATCTTAAAGAAAAGATTACTCTTGTCGAAGTCTCTGCTGCGGATCAAGCTGCATTAGAAGAAGATGAAGAGACATTGAAGAGAGCATTCAAGTTTAGTCTTAAGGGAGGAGGCCTCATGACTTTAATTCTTATCATTGCATGGCCAATGCCATTAATTGCATCAGGATATGTATTTGAATTAGGTTCTTACGCTGTATGGGTAGCAATATCAGTTGCATGGGTATCAATTGCATCTGCAATAATCATCTTCTTACCAATAATCGAGGCAAGAAAGGGAATAGCAAAAGTCTTTAGTGGAAGTAAAACCGAAGGAGCATAACATGACTTCATGTACAGGATGTAACGTTTCATTAGGATTTAAAAAATATAATTTTCAAAAACAATGGAGAATTCCTGGATATTTTTGTAGAGAATGTATGAAAAAAATGGGACAAGACTTTGATGATCATGGTAGAATCACTCTTCCTAAGAGATCATGTGATTCATGTCATCAAGATTTCTATTTCTTAACTCAAACATGGCAAAATAAAAAACGTCATCGTTGTTGTGATGTTTGTAAAGATATTGTAGATATTGAAGCATCTTCAGCTAAATATACAGAAGAACCATACTTGCCACCAGTACCTTCTCGAGTTCCAGTAATGATGGCTATTTTTGCAGCATTTGGTGTATTGTTAATGCTTGCTGGATTGGCATATGTTTTACTAAATTCAGATTTAGGAATTTTACACATTATTGTTGGTAGCTCTATGACTGCTGGTGGATTTATGCTTGCACGAAAAATGGTTAAAGTGAGAAATGTCATATTGGGTAAAATTTCAACCACCCAAAAATGATATGAATTTTTAAATTCTATTATGTTTATGGTAATACTATGCGAACAAGTGATCCAAAATATAGAAAATATATGTTAGCATTGATGGGAGTATGTGCAGCAATAATTGTTATTGTAAATATGCCAAAGTGAATTTAATTAGAATTTCTATTTTTTAATTGATTCTAAAGAATGTCCACGATTTGTAATCATTTGTGTAACTGCTTCTATAGTATAATCAAGCCCATGTTCTTCTTCAAAATGATCTCTTAATTTTCCAATCAAGCCCATAGTTAATTCTTCATCCAAAACTAGATCACATTCATAACCATAATCACTACATCTCATTTTGATTGACATCACGTTTTTGAATTCTCAAAGCTATAAAAATGTCAGCATATTTTTTTGACAATACCACTATAAAGTCCTAAAACAAATTTCATATCAATGAAAGGTTTGGAATTTATTTTTCTTGGAATGGGTTCTGTTCTAGGTGCATTTCTAAGATACAAACTTACTGAATCACCATTAATTTTCAATACATTACCTGTTAACGTTTTGATAGTCAATATTGCTGGAGCATTTATTCTTGGAGTATTTGTAGTAGTTTCACAACAATGGCATCTTGATTCAAAATATTCCTTATTTGCGGCTGTTGGTTTTTGTGGTTCATTAACTACAATGTCGGCTTTTGCACTTGACTCTAGTAATCTACTTGAAAATAATCAATACATTTCATTTATTGTTAATATTTTTACAAATGTTGGATTATCTATTGCAGCCTTAATTGGAGGAAAATCCTTAATGACTGCAATAATTAATAATTAATTGAAGATGGTTTACTCGTATCAGGTAGTTAAATTTCAAACAATTTCATTCGTAAATGGAGTTCATTGGTCTCAATCTGTTAGTGATAAAGGAATCTTGTACAAATCACTAAAGGATCCATTTTCAAAACTAATTGTACAATCTCAAAATGGCTCAAAAAAATTATATCATATTCCAAAAGATCGAACAGTTGTTGTAAATAATGATAGTGTACATTTTCTAGGCGAACCAGCTTAAACAGCATTTTTAATATTGATAAATATCAAATTGAATTTATATCACTAATTTTGTATTAGAATATTGTTAGACTTAACCAAGATAGTATTTGGAAACATTATGACTCAAGAAATTATTGGTTCAGAACCATCTATTTCTGAAATAAAGATTAGATTTGAAAAAGAATTTCAAATATTAATTAAAAATCTAGAATCAATTTCAAAACAAGATTTAGAAAATATTTTAGAACAACAAAAAATTTCTCAAAAACATGTGAATACTAGGCCTGGGGCTATGGCTTTGAATCAAAGTAAAATTGAGATGTTTAATGATTACAATAACAAATATCTAAAAAAAATTAATGAAAAATTTACTACTTTTTAGAATCATCTGATGGTTTTACAAATCCACCATCTAATTTTTCATGATATTCATCTACTTCTTCAGTAATAATTTCATTATCTGGTGAATCATCTGATGGTTTTACAAATCCACCTTGAATTGAATCTGGTGGTGGAATTTTCTTTGATTTTCCTAATCCTATAGTTGTAATTATTACTGATGATAAAATAATAAAAAATATCATTTGTGGATATGCCTCAGCATTTGGTAATCCCATTGTAATTGGATAAGTTGCAAGTACAGCAGCAGCTAATCCTCTTGGAATCATCGAATTTGTTACAGACTTGTCTAATCTAGAAAATTTCTTTGTTAATACGGCTTTTACAACCCCTGCTCTGCCAACAAAGACTGCAATTGTAATGACAATACCAAATATCATATATTCAATTTGTCCAAATGTTGCCATTAATCCAACAAATACAAAGAAAAATGATCTTACCAAAAATGTTAATTGATTATGTGTTGGATCATCCATCTCAATTCTAGGAACTTTAAATCTAAGAATTCTCGAAAGATGTCTTTTGTTACCAATCATTAAACCAAATACTAAGGCTGTTAGTGCGCCTGATTCTCCAAATGAGTTAGCCAAGAAAAATAATACAAATAATATTGATAATGTTAGCATGTAAGCGTGTTGAGTATTTGCAAATTTTGTTGAAATATACATCCAAGGTATTCCCACACCAAATCCTAAAACTAAACCAACTACTACTGCTCTACCAATTGTTTCTTGTAATGTTTGTAAATCAAAATGACCTGCTAGTACTGCTTCAAATAGAATAAATGCAATAATTGTAGCAAGAATATCAGTAACTGCTGACTCAAAACTTAAAATCGATTTAGTTTTTTCTGAAATTCTGATATTTCTTACTAAACCAAAAACAATTGCTGAACTACTGCCTCCAACAATTGAAGCTAACAAAATACTCTCTAACCATGTCCACTCTAATACATAATGAGCACCAACTGAAATTATTATTACTGATAAAATAAAACCAACAAGTGCTAGTGTTAGTGAATAATGAGCAGTTTTTATCACATGTTTGATATCTAAATTTAATCCACCATCAAACATGATAATAATTAATGCAAGTGCAGCAAAATATGGGACAACTTGAATTACAGCTTCAGCTTGAATAATTCCAAATACTGGTCCTATGATTACACCTAGAATCATTAAAAATGCTACATCTGGAATACCTGTTTTTTTAAAAAATGCTTCACCAGCAACTCCAAGAAATATTACCACACCTGCTGCAAGTAATATTATTGGTGCAGCAGCAATTGGCTCATCTTGTATTGATAATGAAGAAATTGATGTTTGGATTTCTGTCAGTTTATTCAAAATAACTGATGAATTAATTTCTGAAAATGAGAAACCTTCTATTTGTGATGTTATCAAATTTAATATTGTTAAAGTAATTGTATCCATTACTAATTGATTGAAATTCTATATGGTTAAAAAGTAAACTGAATTTTTCATGAGTGTTTAGATATTTTGTAAAACATTAAATCCAATACAAGAATAATTTTTGTTATTGAGTGCAACTGATTCATTACGTGAAGATCATAAACAAATTAGGCGTTTAGATAAGATAATAATAAAATGTTATACTGAACTTTATGCCGGTAAAAATATTCCAATTTCAGATTTAGAAAAAATTACAATTATTATTGAGGAATTCTTTGATTCAATTCATTATTCTCGGGAAGAGGATTCATATTTTCCATGTGTTGCAAGTTATGATCATTTAAAACAAGAAATTCGAGCATTGTTAATTGAACATGAATTTTCAAGAAGAATTGCAATTCAAATAAAAAAGCATGTAAAACGATGGAAAAATGGCGAAGATGCACGTGAACCTGTTGCAAGATTTTTGAAAACATACTCTACTTATCTAATGGATCACATGAAAAAGGAAGAAAATTTCTTTGATAAAGCAGAAGCTGAAATAATTTCTAAAGAAGAGGAGTTTGAAATGTATGAGCAATTCAAATCTGTAATGACAGTTTCAAAAAAAATGGAAGATATGATTAAAGAGATTGATTATTTAGAAAATCAAAATTGGGTTCAAAATTAACGTAAGCTCTTTATTAGTAATTTTAACATTTTTGAATATGAAACCTTTCATTCTTTGGATGACTGGTCTTCCTTGTTCAGGTAAGACCACAATTGTAAAAGATTTGCAGAAAGATATTCCAAATTTGGCAATGCTTGATGGTGATGAACTAAGAGAATGGTTCTCACCAAAAGATTTTTCAAAAGCAGGACGTGATGAACATAACAAAAAAGTTGCTCATTTAGCTAAGCTTTTGCTAAATCATGGTGTTCCAAGTGTAGTATCTCTAGTTTCACCATATGTTGAAAATAGAGAAAATGCTAGAGAAATTATTTCTGCAGGTGATCAATTTGCAGAAGTGTATGTAAAGTGTTCATTAGCAAAATGTGAAGAAAGAGATGTCAAAGGCATGTATGCCAAGGCTCGAAAAGGAGAGATTAAAGGATTTACAGGAATTGATGATCCTTATGAGGCTCCAGAAAAAGCAGATTTAGTTATTGATACCGAACATGAACCTCTTGCAGATAGTGCAAATAAAGTAAAGGACTTTCTTAATGAAAGAAACCTACTCTAATTTTTTAAATTCTCTTAAAATTTTTTCATGAATTAATCCATTGGTTACTAAGATACCATTTTGATGATACACATTTTCATTATTGTATGTTAATTCATTTCCTAACATATCTGTCATTTTTCCACCAGCTTCTGAAATAATACAATGAGATGCAGCTGTATCCCATTCTTTCATTTTATTTGTTGTAGTGATGTATACTTCAGCTTGACCTGAACTAATTTTACCGACTTTTAATGAACTTCCTATACTTGTAAAATCTTTAATTCCTATTTTTTCAATGAAATCTTTTTCTTTATCTGATAAATGATGTCTAGAACCTATTGTTCTACATTTAGGAAGTTCAGAAATTTTAGTAACTGATATTTTCTCCCATTTATTATCTGAATATCTAAAAGCACCACAATTTTTTTGTGCAACGAATAAGGTTTTTTCAGTTGGCCATGCAATTACACCTAAAATTGGTTTTTGATTTTCTATTAATGCAATCATTACTGTAAATTCTCCAGTTTTATCAATAAAATCAGAAGTTCCATCAAGCGGATCAATGATCCAAACCATATCATTTGATAATCTATTTTTATCATCAACATCCTCTTCAGAAAGAATTGAATGTTTTGTGACTGAGAGAATTTCTTTAATTATTTTATTACTTTGTAAATCTGCATCTGTTACTGGCGAATTGTCAGTTTTAGTGAACGTTTTGAAACCTTTTTCATAAATTTTTAAAATTGTATTTCCCGCTTCTTGTGCAGCCTTAATTGCAAGATCTAATTCTGGAATTTTATTTGAAATTGGAATATTATTCAATTATGGTTTTTCCTTATGTTGTTAATTCTGGTTTCAAAGACCATGCAATTCCTAGCATGATGAATGGAATTGACATGACCCCAATTATTCCTAAAACTGTATTAAATTGAGCGTCAGAAACTGCAGGGTTGTTAATTATCCATGGTAGTGGTAATGTGATTACTATCCAAATTGCTCCTAAGAGAATTA
>Ga0209034_10000576_pt1 | contig 18379 bp, 19 predicted proteins | sample MarorgKNORR_S2LV_2_FD_188219 | JGI IMG/M metagenome (GOLD analysis project Ga0209034, IMG submission 188219) | Marine microbial communities from the Southern Atlantic Ocean, analyzing organic carbon cycling - 250m_A/KNORR_S2/LV (SPAdes) (version 2) | ecosystem: Environmental > Aquatic > Marine...
ATCGGCTAGATTTCATCAATACTATGACTACCATGATACTGGGACATGGATTTCAGCCGGTTATTGACGGTGTGCGAGGACAGTTAGACGATGGGGTTGGATACAATGCCCCAAACACTCATCAAGTTGAATTAGCTCAACGTTTATGTGAGCGCATACCAAGTCTTGATTTAGTTCGATTTACTAATTCGGGTACCGAGGCAACACTGAACACCATTAGAGCGGCGCGAGCTTTTACAGGCCGAACTTCTATTGCAAAAGTTGAAGGTGGATACCATGGGACCCACGATACTGTATCGGTGAGTGTAAGAGTTAATGTTTCAAAAGCAGGCAGCGCGCTCTCACCGGAGCCGCTAGCAGCGAGTGAAGGTATACCGAGTGAAATATTAGACCAAGTGATCGTATTACCCTTCAATGATATAGAAGTAGCATTGAACATCTTAGAAACTCACCATAGTGATCTTGCTGCTGTAATTGTAGAACCAGTCATGGGGTCTGTTGGCATGGTTCCTGCGACTCATGAATTTTTGTCTATGCTACGTCGCTTCACCCAAGAACATGGGATAGTCTTAATTTTCGATGAAGTTATTAGCTATCGTGTCTCTTCGGGTGGATGCCAAGCTCATTATGGTATAACTCCAGATATGACCGCTCTCGGTAAGATAATCGGTGGAGGTTTTCCTGTCGGTGCTTTCGGTGGCCGGAGGGATATCATGGAGTTGTATGACCCTAGGTTAGGTCCTAGAGTTACTCACGCAGGAACGTTTAATGGAAATCCTATTTCTATGTTGGCTGGCGTTATCACACTGGACAACCTTACCCCAGATGTCTATCAAGACTTAGAGATACACGCTCAAGTATTACGCTCCGAAATACATGACATCTGCATTGATCTCGAGGTTCCAGCACAAATTACTGGTATTGGATCTCTATTCGGAATCCATTTCGTTGACCATGAGATACATAACTATCGTGATATAGCTAATTGTGATACTGAACTGCGGGATCGGGTGTTCCTAGGAATGATGAATGAGGGTATATTAGTCGCTCCAAATCTAGTGGGTGCTTTGTCAACTGAGACAAAGGCTGAGGAGGTCAGAGTGTTTTGTGAAATTTTTAGAAAAGTCTTGTCGCGCAATATTTGAGCGGAACTGACTCAGAGGTACATTTATATTCTAGAGTATGAGTTCGCTCTATTAACGTGACCATAAAAAAGATGGGCTGAAAAGCCCATCTTTTTTATATTTATGCCTAGACTAGTCTACCGGAGAACGCTTTTCCCATTTCTCTGGCGGTGGATAGACTGGTGTTGCTAATCTGCGTACATTTTCAGTAGCGAACCAATCTTTACATTCTTCTCTCCATTTAACGTAGTGGGGAGCATTACGGTGTGCTTCAACGGCTGCGTCATCCTGGTAGATCTCATATAGATGGATCTGGTTCTCGTCTTCGTTATCTTGAAGAACATCAAATCTTAGGCAACCTGGTTCGTCGTTATTTGAACCTCGCGCGTCTCCCATCATTGATGCCATAAACTGATCTTTAAACCCGGGTTTGATATTGATTGTTACGACTAGGGCTATCATCTTACCTCCATGTATCTTATGTATATTCGGTATAGCCAGCGATATTATATCTAGGCACTTGATTGGATACAAGAAAGCATCTATGGTGACACGTCTGGAAATAGGATGTAGAATCTCCGAAACTAATGGGTTTGGAGATATTAATGGCGGATATACCAATTGTATACACACTGACAGTTTGTCCTGCATGTGACCTTTTGAGGGATACATGGCGTCGTGAGGGAGTCCAGTATGAAGAACGGAGAGTTGATCAAAGTCAAGATACACTGGATGAAGCATTGGATTATGGAGATTCTGTCCCAATAATTGTATATCCAGACGGAAAAGTGGAGATAGGATTTCAAGGGCATACTGGTTGAGAAATAGGATAACCGATCGTTGATCGGTAAAACAGCAAACTACCTACAGCTTTAGTTTAAAGGAGTACTGAAATGGCACGTGAAAATACGGTTGTTACATCTCAGAGATATTCAGAAGGATTTGAATATTCAGACTACATCGACCAAATAAATGTTAACAAAGCGAGATTCCAGGAATTCTATGATAAATTTCAGATTAATGATCAAGAGTCAGCCACTTTAAAAAATATTGCAGCTAACCCAAAGGGACCATCCAAAATGATGGTTATTGGTGAAGACTGGTGTGGAGATGTGGTAAGGGGACTGCCGGTTTTGGCTAGAATGTCAGAGACTGCTGGCTGGGATATGAAAATATTCCCACGGGACTCACATGAAGATATTATGAATGAGTTTCTGAAAGAAGGAAAATACATGTCAATTCCAGTAGCGGTTTTTTATACCAGTGAGCATGAATACATATGTCACTGGATAGAGCGTCCAGAAGTGGCAGCTCAGGAGCAAAGACTCATCGAACAGCAGATACGGGATGAGAATCCTGATATTACAGACCAAGACTTTGGCCGAGAGCGACGTAATAGAACTGGGGCTAAATCTGAAGAATGGCAACAAGCTACCGTAACGGAAATAATAGAGCTCTTACAGGCCAATCTGTAACTATTGTTTTGCATCACAAGATTGTTCGTATAATCAGGGGCCCTGCATAATCTTACTGGTTTTCTATCATCCTACTGCTAGGGCCCTGACCTCTTTGGCATTGTTGGGGAGAGGATACGCTTTCCACGTGTTCCCATCATCCTGAGAGCCGAATGCTTCTCCTGCCCGGGCGACGCAAAATACATTATGAGGTGCCCTAGGATCGTTTCTAATAGCCATCATTGTGCTATTAGAGTTTATTCCACTGCCGATCGTTTCAAAGGACCGGAATAGGTCACGGCTCCTAAATACAGCTCCTTTGTCGCTTATAGCTGCTGCGCCAATTGATATATAAAGAACATTAGGCATATGTGTGTCTGACCAAAGGTCCCGAGTGTATGTGATCTCCGAGAATTGCCCGAAATTTATGGGTATCCAGTCACTGCCTCTGTCAGGCCCTATAAACGGGCCTTGTCTAGTAGTTATAAAGACAGTACGTGGTGAAGCTGCAGTACAGTGGATGCCGTGTAAATCTAGGGTGTCTTCACTAGGAGCGAGTGATCCAGTAATATCTTCCCAACTATTTCCGCCATCTAGGCTTCTTATTACTCCGGCAACTTCCAATGCTGCGTATATCTCATCCGGTGCGTTCGGATCTGCCGTCATTGCAATAACTCGAGTCGGGAATGACATGGCACATTCATTGGATCCCATTACTGCAGGTGTTTTATGCCAAGAATCACCACTATCAGTACTTTTATGCACTTGTCCGGGAGCAGTTCCGAGATACATGGTTGTGGGGTCTCCAGGTTTGAATAAGAAAGACCATACACCTGGTCCGTCCACAGGATAATTCAACCGTGTCCAAGTGTTGCCATGGTCTTCGCTTCTGTAGGGACCGTCATGGGTCCCAGCAAATAATGTTTCAGGTTTATCAGGATGGATAATGAGCCCGTGGACCTGAACTTCATCAGGTAGTCCCGCAGTTAGTTCTTCCCAGGAGTTGGAACCTGGTGATAGGCGATATAAGCCATAAGTCTCTGCTCCTACATATACAAATGTGCTCTCTTCAAAAGCCATAGACAAATGGACTCCTTTTCAGGTTTTTAAGCCTAATCTGCGGATAACTCTTCTATTGCATAAGTGAATTCTTCTATGACTGGATTTGAAAGAAGCTTTTCAGCCATGTCATTCACTTTTTCTTCAGCTATTGTTTGGGAGGACTCGTCGATCGTTATCTCCATATATTTTCCAACACGGACGTCTTCAACCGATTGAAAGCCTAGGTTTCTTAACGCTCCCAGAACTGTTAAACCTTGTGGATCATTAACCATGTTTTTTAAGGTTACTCGGACCTTAGCTAAATACATAATGCAACTCGTCTGTATTAATGATATGTTGATCGGGTGACAGGGTCAGCTATTCGGAGGCGCCATCACGCCGCTTTCTGTGCAGACTAACCTTTCTGGTCCAAGGTTGCCTGCGTACGTGTCGAAGAACTGTTCTAGGCGTTCCTTATCAATTACTGTCATAGTGTCTGATATGCCCCATGCTGCGGCAACAATGGTGCCAGATGGTATTTCTTTATAGGGACGAGCAACACCCCACATTTTGGAGGGGCCGATATCGTCAAAGACTTTTCGAAGTTGATCAATCTCATTGCTATCTTCTAGGTTGTAGCTTATAACGATATTTCCGTGCTCCAAGTTATGTACTATCCGCTCATCAACTAATTCAAATTCTTCGAATCCACATTCTGCCCATCTTGCGTAGTGGTCGCCAGAGGTTGGCGGGACAGTGTTATATTCTACCTTTGCACCCTCGCTTATGTGCCTCCTAGTTGGCATTATTTCGTGCTCTATACCGATTCCTTTTACGTAGGTCTCTGAATCTCCACCACGTGCACCAAAAGATGCACCGCCTACCACGAATCCGGCTATCACAAGAAAAGCTATGATTGCCGAGGCTGATATATACCACCAGTTTGCTTTTGGCTTAGGTCGATTTAACGATAAAGAGGCGTCCGAGCTTCTACTACCGGGTTGTATTCGTCCACGACGACGACGATGCTTTGATAATGGCACTATGGATCTCCTATTCAGTTATGATCTTATCTATATAGATTCTTCAGTAAGCAGATTATATGCTTCCGTGTAACGCTGTGTTGTTTTCTTTACTACATCATCTGGTAGCTCTGGCGCCGGTGGCTCTTGATTCCAGCCCTGATGCGATAGGTAGTCTCGTACAAACTGCTTGTCATAGTTAGGTTGAGACTTTCCGGGAGCGTATCCTTCTGCATTCCAAAATCTACTAGAGTCAGGTGTTAATAACTCGTCTATTAGGATTAGTTTGCCGTCAAGCAATCCAAATTCCAGTTTTGTGTCTGCAAGTATAATGCCTCTCTGCCTAGCATGCTGGTCAGCGAAAGAATATACCTGCTTGCTCAAAACTTCGAGTTCTTTCGCAAGTTCTTTTCCCACTATATCTTCTACTTGGTCTTGGGTAATGTTCACGTCATGGCCTTCTTCGGCTTTATTTGTCGGTGTGAAAAGGGGTTCTGGAAATGGTGTGCCCTCTAGCATGTCAGATGGCATAGACAGTCCCCAGACTGTACCGTTACGCTGATATTCTAACCAGGCTTGCCCTGTAATATATCCCCGAACTATGCATTCAATATCAATACGTTCGGCTTTTCGTACAATCATTGCTTGGCCAGCTATCTCTGATGGTAATGTAGTCAGCAGAGGATTATCCCCGTAGTTGGATTTAAGATCTGGAGAGTCCGCTAAACAGAGAAAATGGTTAGGTACTATATTCTTTGTTTTTTCAAACCAGAAGGCAGATATCCGGTTGAGCACTTCGCCTTTTCTTGGAATACCTGTAGGCAATACTACGTCGAACGCTGAGATCCTATCAGTAGCTATCATCAGTAAAGTCTCGTCATCAACGGTATAGGTATCCCTAACCTTTCCTTTGTGCAGGATATCCGGCAAATTGGTGTTTATAATCATTAACCTTCTCTTGTTTTCATTTATGACTAATGTGTTGGCAATTACTACTTAGACAATCCGATCCTTTCGAACGTTTCGTCGATGTGTTTTGTATAGTAACCATAATCAAATATTTTTTCCATATCATTTATTGATAAGCTGGCTAGTGCATCCGTATCGTTCTTTAATAGCGAACGGAAATCTTCTCCTTCGTCCCAACTTTTCATGGCGTTTCTCTGAACTATCTTGTATGAATCTTCTCTTGAGAGTCCTTTGTCTATTAAAGACAGCAGGACTTGCTGACTAAATATAAGCCCACGGCTGCTCTCCACGTTAGCCCACATTTGTTTGTCTAGGACGCGTAGGTCTTTAACAATACCGGTAAAAATGCTCAGAATATAATCTAGTGCCAAACAAGAATCTGGCAATATTATTCGCTCAGCCGACGAGTGGCTTATATCTCGCTCACCCCATAAGGCAACATTCTCCATAGCGGTCAAGCTGTTTCCTCTTATCAACCTTGCCAGGCCACATATGCGTTCTGCTAATTCTGGATTTCTCTTATGCGGCATAGAGGAAGAACCTGTCTGTCCATGTCCAAAGGGTTCTTCCAGTTCATGTATTTCGGTTCTCTGGAGGCCTCGAATTTCTGTTGCGAACTTTTCAAGTGAGGCTGCTATGAGGGCAAGAGTCGTCATGAAATGAGCATGTCGGTCTCGCTGTATTATTTGGTTGGATACGGGGGCTACCTGTAGGTTAAGGTGCTTGCAAACATTATCTTCTACCCTTGGCGGGATGGTAGCATGAGTTCCTACCGCACCTGAAATCTTCCCTACCCTGATTCCATTACACGCGTCCACGAGTCGGGCGCGTTGGCGCTTCATCTCTTCCCACCATAAAGCCATCTTGAGTCCAAAGGTGATAGGTTCTGCGTGAACACCGTGCGTTCTACCCATCATTAAGGTATCTTTATGCTTGAGCGCTTGTTCAGCTAGAGCTTCTATTGCTTTATCCACTTCGCCAATTAATAGTTCTCCGGCTTGGACCATCTGCATTGCCTGCGCTGTGTCTAACATATCGTTGGATGTCATTCCCAGGTGTAACCACCGACCCTCCGGTCCTAGAGTTTCAGTTATTGATGTTAGAAAGGCTGTAACGTCATGACGAGTAGTCTCAAATATTTCCATCATACGGTCGTGGTTGTATGTGGCAGTTCGCAATAATTTCATGTCAGGTTCTGGGATAACTCCTTCCTCGGCCCAAGCCTCTGAAACGGCTAGTTCTACATCTAGCCATTTTTGATATTTATTCTCGTCAGACCAGACTTGTTTCATGGCTGGCCTGGAATACCTGTCAATCAAAACGCTCTCTCCTATTTCTAATTGGCATATGGTTGGATTTCATGTTTTGTCTTGTACTGATCTCAATGCTGTCAGTACATCACCAAAATCAGTAAATGGAATAAAGGGTATGTTTTGCTGCTCACATTCTTCGGCTAGCACGCTATGTGCGAAAACTATATCGGCTTCGACTGCCGCCTCAAAATCGGATCTCCCGTCGCCGATGTAATACACTATGTGCCCTTTCTTTTGGTACTCATTTACAATAAGTCCCTTTGAATTTCCGAGAGATTCTTTGCCAGGTCGTACGTAATCATATTGGTATGATATTGCGTCTCCGTTAATACTGGTATTGACTGCGAATACAGGAATAGAACCGTATCCTTCACAGTCCAGCAATGCTTGAATGTAAAAGTCTAGACCTTGGCTGACTATTGCCATAGGATAATCATTAACGCAGCAGTATTCAGCCAGTTCTCCGAAATAAGGCCGCAAGCTGGCATTTTCCTGGACATGCTTTTGCATGGTGGGTATATCTGTGGTGATATTGCGGAACACTATTTCCTGGTAGTCCTTCAGTGTGAGATTTCCCTTTCGGAAATTATCTCGAATGGTTGTCCATGTGGGGTCTCCGAATTTGTTCAATAGTAATTCAGCCACGTTTTGGTGTGCCGCTGTGTCGTCAAAGTCACTTAGTACGCATGGCTTCAGTTTAGATGGTTCTGAATTTGACTGAGTAATGTTCATACGCCTTTCTACTCGTTAATGGTAAACCTTGAATTACTGATGACAATAATATTGCATGCCCAGTATCTTGGTTCAACTATATTATCAGCCTTAGTTCTTCCTTTATTGCTTCTAACAAAGCAGTTTCAACTGCAGGGCGGTCAGCTCTTATGTCTATTTCATTTACCTGTAGGTAAATACCGTTCATGGTCATTCCAACATCTACGGCGATCTCTCTCTCTTGGTCGCCTTCGGTTGGCTCATCCCAAGACAGTATAACGCTTATATAATCTGGCCCAGCACCTTCATCTTCCACGGCGTAATCGGTGTCCTCGTTTAGAGTTTCCCAAGACAATTCAGTGGATATTGTTCCCTGACCGTTTAACACTAAGATGTTTACGCCCTGTAACATCTCTGATATCTGCAGTTCAGATACCACTTTGCTAATGGTAGTGCGATCTTCGTTTGTTTGTTGAACTTCTTCCCGTATATGTGTTTCCCGTTCCTGTCGAATTTGGGCGAATTCAGGTAGTAGAGTCTTTATTTTTTCTATCCAATCCATTATGCGCTCGTTTTTGTTGTATTTGATTTGACGTCGGTAGCCATTGGGGAGAACCGTGTTAACCAGTAATTAAATTGATCGACGGCAGACAGGTTGGGTAATTGAAATCGAGATTGAACCCGGTGTAGCAAATCTAGCATGTCAATGTATCTTATACCCCAGGGTCCCTTCCTTAAATTAGTTGTGTACCAGCCTAAGAGCTTCAACGCGCGTTCAGATGATTGATTCCAAATCCCAAACAGCGAAGGATCTCTCAAATTCAGGAGATAAGATACAAATTCTTTGCTGGCCCCAAGAAGTTTGTAAGCTCCTATATCTGATACACATTCGTCAAATCTACCTTCCAACTTTATGGTGTCGTACAGCAAAAAATCTATAGCATCCCGAATATCTTCTATACTGTTCTCTTTGAATTGCGGAGTTTTTCGACCTCCGGAGGATTTGTATAAATCCAAACTTTGTTCAATGGAGAGGAGTGGTAGCATATCTTCGGTTAACCATCTGGAAAACTCAGAGCATCTCCCGAATTTCTTTGCTGTATAGTTATGCAATATGCCGTTAGATAGATCCTTTTCAAAAGCTGATAGTAAATCGTATGTAGATGTTGATTGATGCATGGCCATAGTAATGATATTCACTAGTCGCTTATGTCAGTTCGGCAGTTAGATCCATCAAAATGAATAGTATTCACTCTAGTATACGCGTTCGATTTGGCGTCATCTATTGATTCACCCCATCCTACGACTGTTAGTACTCTTCCACCAGCCGTGACTATCTCTCCGGTATCTGAGTTAAGTTTTGTGCCGGCATGAAATACTAAACTATTTGGACTTTCGTCCTCTAGCCCCGTGATGGCTTTTCCTGTTTCGTATTTGTCTGGATATCCTGCTGAGGTCATTACAACTCCAACGTGAGGTTCGTCATTCCATCTGACCTCCATGTTAGCGAGAGTTCCATTGATACAAGCATTCATTACTTCAATGGGGTCAGTCTGTAATAATGGGAGTATTACTTGGGTCTCAGGATCTCCAAGTCTACAATTGAATTCTAATACCTGTGGGCCCGATTGGGTCAACATTATCCCTGCGTATAAGATGCCTTTGTACGGTATATCCTTCTCTGCCAATTTACGTATGGTCGGTTCCATAATATTGGTCATAATTTGGTTTTCGAGATCATCTGACCAGAACCTAGGCTGGGTATAACTGCCCATACCACCGGTATTAGGGCCCTTGTCTCCGTTCCCTACTCTTTTATAATCACAGGCTGCTATGGGTTTTGATACAGATGTTCCGTCGCTGAATGCAAAAACACTGACCTCAGGGCCTGACAAAAATTCTTCTATGACTATTGTGTCCCCTGCTGAACCAAAGACCCGATCAGACATAGTTGTAATAACAGCTTCTCTTGCGGACGATTGGTCCATGCATATAAGGACGCCTTTACCGGCTGCTAATCCGTCAGCTTTTATAACAAGTGGGCACTCGTGTTTCTCTATGAAAGCCAAAGCCAAGGTAGGATCTGTGAAAGTATGATACTCAGGGCCAGGTATGTGAGCATCGGTAATTATTTGGCGTGCAAAGGATTTACTAGACTCGATCTGAGCAGCATTCTTACTTGGTCCGAAAGCAGGAATGCCGACTTTGTGTAGTCTGTCCACTAAACCTGAGGCTAAAGGAGTTTCTGGCCCCACGACTACCAAATCTACATCTAAATTTTTGGCTAATCTTGTGACTTCTTCTGTATTGAGAGGATCCACGTTAACGTTAGTCGATATAAGAGAAGTTCCTGCATTACCGTTAGCAGTCCAGAGATTATGGCCAGGGTCTGACTGTCCGATGCGCCAAACTAGCGCATGTTCTCTGCCTCCGGACCCTACGACCAATATATTCATAACTCTGAATCCGACTGGAATATGCTCTTGTACCACATGTAGCTATAGTTTAACGGTCGGTTGTGTTGCACCGCTTATTCCCATTCGATGGTTCCCGGAGGCTTGCTAGTAATGTCATACACTACTCTGTTCACTCCGGTTACTTCATTGACGATCCTGCTCGATATCTGGGCCAACAAATCATATGGCAGCCGGACCCAATCAGCTGTCATAGCATCGTCACTAGATACTGCCCTTATTGCACAAACATAACCGTATGTCCTGTAGTCACCCATTACACCTACCGTACGGTTATCACTTAATACGGCGAAGCTTTGCCATATGTCCTCATACAATCCGGCGTTACGGATTTCTTCGAGAACTATAGCATCACATTCCCTGAGTAAATGCAATTTATCATTAGTAATGTTTCCTATGATCCGTATAGCTAGTCCAGGACCTGGGAACGGCTGTCTATATACCATTTCTCGGGCTAATCCCAACTCAATACCTACGTCCCTGACCTCGTCTTTGAATAGGTACCTAAGAGGCTCCACTAGTTTGAGTTTCATGTCCTCTGGCAGCCCACCGACATTATGATGGGTTTTGATTCTTGCTGACGCCCGGTTATCCGGAGTTTCGCTCTCTATTACGTCCGGATATAAGGTACCCTGCGCGAGATACTCGGCATTGCTGATATCAGATGATACTTCTTCAAATACTCTAATGAATTCTTCTCCAATGATCTTCCGTTTCTGCTCGGGATCTGTAATGTTTTCTAACTTTGCTATAAATCGGTCAGCAGCGTCGATATAAATAAGATTTAGACCTAGATTGTTCCTAAATGTGTTCTGAACTGCTTCAGCTTCGCCTTTTCTCAGGAGTCCGTTATTGACAAAGATACACGTTAGTTGATCGCCAATTGCTTTGTGTAGGAGCAAAGCAGTCACTGATGAATCTACTCCGCCTGACAGTGCACAGATTACGTGTGCGTCGCCGACTTGCTCTTTTATTCTTGCAGTACACTCTGAAACAAAATTTCCTGGAGTCCAATCTTGTTTACAATGGCACACCTTCTGTAGGAAATTATCTAGTACATTCATTCCTAGGGGTGTGTGCGCTACTTCAGGATGGAACTGTAGAGCGAATATCTTTTTTCCGTCACCAATAGCGGCCATGGACGAGTTATCTGTGTGGGCTAGTGGGGAAAGGGTTTCCGGTAATGTTTCCACCTTATCCCCGTGGCTCATCCAGACTTCAAGGGATTCAGGAATACTGTCAAATAGAATACAATCGCCTGTATCTTGGCTCAAAATGGCGTGTCCGTATTCGCGTCTGGTGCTGGGTGCAACTTTTCCGCCCATTTGGTGCACTAAAGCCTGCATTCCATAGCATATTCCCAGTATCGGTAAATCACTGGAGAAAACCCATTCGGGAATGGAGGGAGCGTCGTCTTCGTATACGCTTGATGGTCCACCAGACAGGATAATGCCTTTTGGTCTCAGTCTATTTGTCACCATCTCCCAGGTTGACGATGGAGCTACTAACGCAGAATAAACGTGTAGCTCACGGATTCTACGGGCTATTAAATGGCTGTATTGAGAACCGAAGTCAATTACTACGATACCTTCGTCAGTTACTACATGTGAGTCGGTATTATCTACTGTGGCTGCTTGCGAATATCCCAACTGCCCCGGCCCCCTTTAATCCCAGTTTTCTGTTCGCAGATATGTCCGTATTTGAGTAAGATATTATCCTTCAAATTTAGATAATAATCTAGACCAAAGCCGTGAGTAAATCATTATTGATATCCGGATATTATAATGGAAAATATCGACCCTTTTAGATCTACGTGCTAAACTCGTTCTGCTATGGAATCCGTAGGATATTTTTGTGCTTTACATAGATCAAGACTCGAATGTGCTGATGAGATAAACAGCGCAGCTAATGTGGTGTCTAAAGGTGGAATAATCGTTTACCCAACTGACACTCTCTATGGCCTCGGAGCGGATATTTTTAATGAGGAATCGATTCTACGGATATATGATATTAAGGGGCGTCCCAATGCCATGGCATTGCCGGTACTAGTAAATAGTTGGGAAATGGTTGGCTTAATATCGGATGACTCAAATTTGACGGGTGAAAAACTAGCCAGGAAATTCTGGCCGGGCCAACTGACTCTGGTGATACGTGCAAAGGAAAATCTCTCTAAAATACTTACCGGAGGCAAGGGAACAATAGCCGTCAGGCAGCCAAATCACTGGATAGCTCAAGAGATTATTGAGCAGGTTGGGAAGCCAATTGTGGGTACTAGTGCCAATCTTAGTGGCTCTCCAGATTTAGTGGAACCTGCAGCCCTGGTTTCTCAATTGGGCAATTCGGTAGACCATATAATAACTTGTGGGCCAAAGCCGTTTGGTATTGGTTCGACAGTAGTTGACATAACAGGATCAGAACCAAAACTCTTGAGGGAAACTTCTATTTCCATTGAGGACATAAAATCGGCATTAACATAAATGGAGTCGTGAGATTTTTACGTTAGATAAGTTACCTGAATATAGATCATCCGTTAATGAAGAATTGAAAGAGTCATTTTCTGGGAGAGAGGGTTTTCTGTATGATTTGTTACGGTATCACCTTGGTTGGACTGACCAGTATGGTCAAGCACAAGATACTGTTGTAAACATTAGATTTCAGTCAATGCTGGCTCTCTGTATTGCCGATCTATTGTCAGATGACATTGACCCAGCGTTGCCAGTAGCAGCAGCTGTGCAATTAATATGTGATTTTATGGACGTACACGGAGAAGTTCAGGCAGGTAGACTTGGTTCCGATGTGGAAAGACCGACTATTTGGTGGGTTTGGGGACCGGCTCAGGCAATAAATGCAGGGGATGGGCTCCACGCACTTGCCAGATCAGCGATGATGAGACTATCGAGCCGACGAGTAGATCCTAGTAAAATCTTAGAATCAGTGCGTTTACTGGATAATACATGTTTAACCTTGTGCGAAGGTCAGTACATAGATTTGACCTTCCAAGACCAAGTTTTGATCAGAACATCAGACTATATGGAAATGGTCTCCAAGAAATCAGGTGCTTTGTCGGGTTGCGCGGCTAGAGTGGGAGCTCTAGTGTCCGGTTCCAATGACGACATTTGTGAGGAAATTGGAGAGTTCGGCACTAAGATAGGATCTGCATGGCAGCTAAAACAGGATGTCGAAGGGCTTTGGGGTGATTTAGGAAATGGTGTAACGCCTGACAATCTATTAAACAAAAAAAAGACCTTACCTTTGATACATGCTCTAGAGACGGGATCAACAGCAGTAAAACGTGAGATAACAGGGATCTATATGAAGCGGGTCCTGGAACCGTCAGATATATCTCGTGTTCTTGAACTCTTAGATGAGGTGGATGCTAAGAATTACGCCCTACATGTGATTGAGGATATTTTAGTTAAAGCAAGAGACAATATGCTCTCTTGCGGGATTGATAGAAGTAAAACTGACGAGCTAATTGACTGGGTAATAGGACAGAAGTAGAACAGTATCCTATCTTGGAATACTGCAGGAGTTATCGTTACATATGCCAAAGAGAGCTTTAACTGATATAGATGTTGAAGGGAAGCGGGTTCTTGTCAGGGTAGATTTTAACGTTCCTATTGAACAGGGCCTTGATGGTATAGCGTTATACGATCAGAGATTACGGTCCACTTTGCCTAGCATAGAATATCTCCGGAGCCAGTCTAGTATAGTAATATTGTGCTCACATTTGGGCCGCCCAAAAGGGGAGGTTGATGAGTCGTTAAGACTTGCTCCAATAGGTGAGAGGCTAAGTCAGTTACTGGATTACCCAGTAACTAGTCTGTCTGAGTGTATCGGCGACAAAATCTCAACCCGTATTAGCCAGTTGAACCCGGGAGATGTTGTTCTTCTAGAGAATCTACGTTTTCATTCAGGAGAAGAAAAAAACGACGATGAGTTTAGCAAATCCCTAGCTAGCCTCGCAGATGTCTTCATAATGGACGCTTTCGCTGTAGCTCACAGAAGCCATGCTTCTGTTGTTGGTGTAACGAAATACCTGCCATCCGCTATGGGGTTCTTAGTGAAGAAAGAAGTTGATGCAATGAGCAAAGCTCTGGATGATCCGGATACACCAATGGCAGCACTTCTGGGAGGCGCCAAAGTTAGCGATAAAATTCTGGTTATAGAGCACTTGCTGGATAGGTTAGACCACCTGATTATTGGTGGGGGGATGGCAGTTACTTTTTTGAATGCTTGTCATAAGTCAACTGGAGCCTCCAAGGTCGAAACTGATCGTATAGAATTTGCTCAGTGGGTTATGGAAGAGGCTGGGAAACGGGGTACTCAAGTGCATCTTCCTCAGGATTTGGTTGTAGCTAGTGAATTCAGTCCAAGTCCATCCTATTCAGATACAGTTGATATTGGTGAAGTGCCAGATGGTTGGTTTATTATGGATATTGGGCCAAGGTCCGCTGCATCGTTTTCGAATACTCTTGGAGAATGTAAAACTATTATATGGAACGGCCCAATGGGCGTTTTTGAGATGGACAATTACAAACAAGGTACAGTTACAATAGGCCAAGCTATTGCTAATATGTCAGGAGTTACTACTGTGGTAGGAGGAGGCTCGACTGCAGAAGTTGTGGAATCTATGGGAATATCTGATAGATTGACACATGTATCTACCGGAGGAGGAGCTTCACTTGAATTTTTGGAAGGTAAAGTACTCCCTGGTATAGGTGCTCTGCCAAATCAATAGAAATCATTCTAGCGGAAGGGATTGTGGGTTAACTATGATAGACCTCGAACAATTGCATGATTGTTATGTGACAACGGGTAGCAAAATAATTCTTTTAGTTGTAGATGGATTGGGAGGGCTAGCCCATCCTGACACTGGTAAATCTGAACTGGAAACTGCCAATATACCGAACCTGGATGCAATGGCACAGGAAAGTGCGTGCGGTTTGACTACGCCAGTAATGCCAGGAGTGGCTCCTGGTAGTGGCCCTGGTCATTTGGCTCTATTTGGGTATGATCCCCTCAAGTATCTTATTGGGAGAGGGGCATTGGAAGCATTGGGTATTGACGTGGAACTTTTGCCTGGCGACGTCGCTGCGCGCGGTAATTTCTGTACGGTTGATGACAACGAAATGCTTGTGGATCGCAGGGCAGGTCGCATTCCTACAGAGCTAAGTGCGCCGCTGTGCAAACGACTTGATCAAATCGAGATTGACGGTGTACAGATAGACGTATTTCCTGTCCAAGATTACCGTTTTGTTTTGCGTTTAAGAGGACTGGGTTTGTCTGAGGATGTGAGTGAGACCGATCCACAAATCACTGGTGTTAAAGCTCTCAAAGTGAAATCACTTGTTGATGCTGCGGACAAAACAGCAAAAATAGTTAATGAATTTGTTGAGAAAGCAAGGGATGTATTGAGGGACGAAGAACGGGGTAACATGATATTACTGCGAGGATGGGCGCAACTCCCTCAGCTACCAGCAATGGGTGATGTTTATAAATTGAATCCAGCGGCAGTGGCGGCCTATCCGATGTATAGAGGATTGGCAACTGTGGCGCAGATGAATGTTATACCTACTGGGAAAACGTTTTCTGATGAAGTCGACACTTTGCATAAAAACTATGAAGATTATGATTTCTTTTTCATTCACTACAAGCCTGCTGATGCTGCCGGCGAGGACGGTGATTTTGATGCCAAGGTTAAGACTTTAGAAGATTTAGATCAGTTGATACCTAGGCTACGGGAACTAAACCCAGACGTATTTATGGTAGCTGGAGATCACTCTACCCCTGCCATTATGGCTGCACATAGTTGGCATCCTGTTCCGTTCATGCTTCATTCAGCCTTGACCAAGGGTGAAGGGGTGTCAGGATTTAATGAGAAGGCGTGTAACCTAGGTGCAATTGGCCGTATACCAGCTACAAATATTATGTTGCTGGCACTATCCCATTCCGGCAAGCTAACAAAATTTGGACCTTAGGATGGCTGCTTGGAATGCCTAGACGCATCGTAGTTGGAAACTGGAAAATGAACCAAGCCCACCAAGAAGCGCTTGAATTGACTTCTCAAATTAAAGCTTCTTGCGAAAATATATCTGGTGTTCATGTCATCTTGGCGCCTCCTTTTACATCTTTACTCGGCATGAGAGACCTTCTGGGCGATTGTCCGGTATCGCTGGCTGCCCAAAATATGTTCCACCATGATTCAGGTGCATACACTGGAGAGATCTCTCCGGTGATGCTTAAAGGTGTTTGTGAATACGTCATATTAGGGCATTCTGAGCGGCGGTCAATGTTCCTGGAATGTAACGAGGTAATAAATAAAAAGATGCTATCGGCGCTGTCTCATGGTATCAAGCCGATACTATGTGTTGGAGAAGTATTAGAAGATAGAAATTCAGGATTTTCGTTGAAAGCAGTCAAATTACAGATGGAAGAATCTTTACAGGACTTGACCAGTATCAATGGGTTAATGGTGGCTTATGAACCTGTATGGGCGATTGGAACTGGCGAATCAGCTACTCCCGAAATAATTGAAGATATGGCTTCGGATTGTATTCGTTCAACACTGGTATCATTGTTCGGTGATGATGGGAAAACGATCCCAATTCTGTATGGTGGTAGTGTCAACGCTCAAAATGTGTCCGCATTCCTCAACTGCAATCAGGTTGATGGCGTTCTCGTAGGTGGAGCTAGCCTTGATCATACCCAATTTATAGATATTATTAAGCAATCACAAATTTGGTCCTAGTGGGGGTATGGCCATGCCCGATATGGTAGTTATCCTAGGACCTACCGCCACAGGCAAGACTAAACTCGCTATAGAAATCGCGCTGGCTATAAATGGTGAAATTGTTAACGCAGATAGTCGTCAGGTTTATCGATTTATGGACATTGGTACTGCAAAACCAACTCAGGACGAGTGTGCGAGGGCGAAGCATCATCTCATTGATATTTTAAATCCAGACGAAATGTATAGCCTTGGGCAGTTTATATCAAACGCTAATAATACGATAAACCAAATAAGGGAGAGGGGAGCCGTTCCGATATTGGCCGGTGGTACAGGTCAATATATATGGAGCTTGCTTGAAGGCTGGAATGTGCCAGTGGTTCCACCAAGTAGTGCGTTTCGAGCGCATAAAGAAGAGCAAGCAGCCCTGTATGGTTATCAGTTCTTACATGATGAACTCCAGGGTTTGGACTCAGAACGAGCTAGCCAACTAGACCCTCGTAACGTGAGGAGAGTTATAAGAGCTCTGGAAATTATTCATGTTGGAGGGATTAAACCATCAGAAGTCCCCTCCAGGAGGGATCAAGATTATTCTCCTCTGATAATAGGGCTTACGATGAACAGACCTGATCTATATGCTCGGATTGATCACAGAGTTGATGAAATGATGGAGATTGGTCTGCTGGATGAAGTTATAGGTCTGAAAGCAATGGGATACAACTTGGGAAATGGAGCGTTGGATAGTCCTGGATATCGTGAGCTTGGGGATTATCTAGCCGATTCGTTGTCACTGCCGGAAGCGATTGAGAAGACTAAATACCAGACGCATAAACTAGCGCGACGGCAATATACATGGTTCAAGAAGGGCGATGTACGGATACACTGGCTAGATAGTAGTGATTCTGACGTATCAGTTAAAGCAATACGTTTGCTTTCTACGACTTATTCCTAAGTGTCTCTATGATACAATTACCCTCTCCCCCGTTTATTTATTCGGAGTGAATTCATTGTGAAATTTACGAAAATGCAAGGTGCGGGTAACGATTATTTGTACATTGACGCACGCTATATGGAGAAGGATTGGGGACGCCTAGCCATTGATATGAGTAATAGGCATTTTGGCGTGGGGAGCGACGGGATAATTTTAATCCAAACCTCTGATATAGCCGATTTGAAAATGCGTATGTTTAACTCGGACGGATCTGAGGGCGAAATGTGCGGCAACGGTATAAGATGCTTCGCCAAATATTCGCTGGATAAGGGGATCGTCCCCAGTACGGAAGGAAAACTACAAGTCGAGACCCTGGCTGGTATAAGGGATATCGTACCGATAAGAGAAGATGGGATTGTCGTAGCAGCACGAGTATCTATGGGTAAGCCTATATTCTCACCACACGATGTCCCCGTAGTTGTGGATATGAATTGTATAAGTCCGGTCACTAATTATCCTGTATCTATCAGCGGCCGTAATTTTCACATGGGCTTTGTTTCTATGGGTAATCCTCATGCTGTGACGTTCATTGAGGAACCTGTAGGGGATT
>Ga0209034_10000577_pt1 | contig 18352 bp, 20 predicted proteins | sample MarorgKNORR_S2LV_2_FD_188219 | JGI IMG/M metagenome (GOLD analysis project Ga0209034, IMG submission 188219) | Marine microbial communities from the Southern Atlantic Ocean, analyzing organic carbon cycling - 250m_A/KNORR_S2/LV (SPAdes) (version 2) | ecosystem: Environmental > Aquatic > Marine...
TTACTCCACGTTTATGTTGACCAGGAGCAACTTCTAAACATCCATTTTCGGGGGTGCTACGATCCGTTGAAATCATAATATTCATTGCATATTTAACAAACTCATCCCATCTTGCTTGTACATCTTGGTGTGGTCTATATCCGCCTGCGCCGGGTCTTTTAAAATTAATTTTATCTTTGAAAAGTATGCATGGACCACCCATTAGATCTTCCATAGCACTTAGAACTTTCTTAGAATTTGCCAATTTTTGGAATTCTGGATGATAATCAACAGATTTTTCAATCCTGTTTAATATTCGTTCATTTTTATTTTCATTGCTTGTCTCATAATACGCCATTTCTTTTCCAGCTTCCCAAAAGTTGTATGGTAATTCCGAAAATTTATTGATAGATTTGATTATTGGTTCCATTTCTTTTTCACTAAAGAATTTTTTTAAAAGTAAAAATCCGTCATCTTGGAACTTTTTAATTTGACTTTCAGTTAGGTATTTCATATAAAAAAAACCTAATTTACGGTAAAAATACATTTCGCAGCATTCCACAAGATAAAATATACACGGTTTTTATCAAATACTTGTTGAGTTTGAAAAAAAATGTCATAATTGTTCTCATAGATGGAGGCAGGGTTGATACAGCTATGAATTCACCCATATTTACAAATCTACAGTCAAAATTTGTTTTTTGCTCACAAAGTATCACATATGCACCGTATACTACGGGAGCTATGCATGCCGTTCTATCTGGTTGTTATGGTAATAGAACTGGTGTTAACAGCTATTGGAATGTATACAAATTCAAAAATAATCAATTTTTCACTTTAGGCGATTATCTGTCTGAAAATAATTATTATACGTATGCTGATGCTCATTCAGAATTAATCATACCAAAATTACGATTTAACGAATTCAATATTCATAATGAACAAGAAATTGACTTAGTTGAATGGCACTCTAAGTTATTAGAAAAAATGAATGTGATTTATAATAATGGAAAAAATTTCTTTCTTTATCTTCATTATAGTAAGATCCACTCGGGTATAAGCAATGAAGTTTTAAAAATTTTTAATAATTTTAGTAAAGAATATTTTGAAAATAAAGAATTGAATGTTAAACGTTATACCAAACTATTCAAAGACACGGAAATCTACCTAAATTCAATAATGAATAAAATTAAGGATTTAGGATTGTTAGAAAACTCTATTATTCTGATTTTATCAGATCATGGGATTGGTGTTGGGGAAAAAATTGGTGAGAGAGCGTATGGTGCATTCTGTTATGATTATACATTGAAAACATTTGCATATCTATACAATGCTGATATTACTCCTAGAACAATTTCATCTCAAGTGAGACATATTGATTTTATGCCCACTATTTTAGAGATGTTAGATATACCAATCAATACATCGTTTGAAAAATTAGACGGTAAATCGTTGATGCCTATAATTAACGGCCAAAACATACCTGAAGAATTTGCTTTTTCTGAAACAGGTAATCCTTTGAATGAAAAGGCGCCACCAAAAACTCCTAACACCAAATCAATTCGAAATTCTAAATGGAAATTAATTCATAACGAACATGATAATACTAAGGAATTATATGATTTAGAAAACGATCCAAGTGAAGAAAATAATTTAATCGGAAAAAATTTTGAAATAGAAAAAGAACTTTCAAAAGAACTCTTGAAATATACAAATGAGCAAAATTAAGAAAACAATTTAATATATAATTAGGAAGTATACTGCAAGGAAAAAACTGATATGAATGCAATAATTTTAGCTGCTGGCGAGGGTACACGATTACGGCCCGAAACAATTAGTATTCCTAAAGGTATGGTAAAGTTATTTGATAAAAGTTTACTAGAAATGCAGATTGATGTTTTTAAAAAATGTAGTATTAATGATATTAGTATTGTTACGGGTTATCTTGCAGACAAAATTACATTTCCATCAATAAACTATTTTAAAAATGAAAATTTTTCTACAACTTCAGGGAATGAAAGCATTTTTTGTGCAAAGGAAAAACTACAAGATTGCACAATAATTACGTACAGTGATTTAGTTTTTGAAAAAGCGGTAATAGACCAAGTAATTAATTTTAAAGGAGATATTGGCATTGCTGTGGATTTAGATTGGGAAAAAAATTATGTGGATAGGGATCAACATCCTAAAAGTGAGGCAGATACTGTCCTGCTCGATAAAGAAGACAATATTCTTGAGCTCAGAAAAAATATACAAAAACCAGATTCAAAAATTGGTGAATTTGCAGGAATTGTAAAATTATCTAAAAAGGGTTCTAATATACTTTCAAAAAAATTAAATGAATTGCACGCTCTGATCAATCAAGGGTTAGGTTCAGAAGCCGAAGACTTCAACATAAAGCAATCAGCTATACCAGATATGATTCAAGAGTTAATTGATTCAGAAATTAATGTAGAACCAATATACATTAGTGGAAAATGGTGCGAAATTGATACACCGCAAGATCTTCAAATAGCTAGAAAATTATTTTCTTAATTTTCATACATAGAAATTAATTACATTAAAATACATTCCACGCATTTTGTAGAAAGGAAATGAAAAAGGAAAATGTATTTATCGACCCAAATGTAGCACGTAAAAATAAATTGAGGAATGTGTTAGAAACCAAGCACATAGGTACAAATGAACCTCCACTATTTTCCTGGATTGAGTTTAGTCTAGTTGGTTTATGCAATCGTAGATGTGATTTCTGTCCATGGAGTGATCCAGAGTGGCGTTCAAGTCACGTTCCGAATGTTGCTGGTAATGATGATGTTTTACACCTACCAATTGAAGTGTATGAGGGTATCATGAAAGATTTGAACAAGGTGGGGTTCAAAGGTGGTATAATTTATTCAGCATTTTCAGAACCTTTTTTGTATAATCATCTTGAAGAAGTAATCAAAATTTCTAAAGAACAATGTCCAGAATCTCGGATTGAAGTGGTAACCAATGGAGATTTTCTAACTATTGATAAACTAAATACGTTTTTTGAGGCAGGACTTACTCGAATGGATGTTAGCGTCTATGACGGTCCTGATAAAGTAAAGCCCTTTGAAGATTTGAGAATCGAAGCTGGTCTCAATAAGGAACAGTTCCATATTAGAGAACGGTGGTATGCGCCAGAAGAACATTTTGGTATTGGTGCCCTTTCCAATAGAGCCGGTGCTAACATTATGCCTGAAATAAATGTAAATAAGCTGAATACAGCTCTTAAAAGAAAGTGTTTTTACCCATTTTATCAACTCATAGTTGATTTTGATGGTGCAGTTCTTCTCTGTAATCATGATTGGGATAAAAGGTTAATCTTGGGCAATGTCAAGGAGACATCTATACTTAACATTTGGAACTCTGAAAAATATAAAGAAGTGAGAGAAAATTTGGCTAATGCTAATCGAAATCATTCTCCTTGTAATAGATGTGATGCAAATGGCATGATGATGGGAGGAGAATTTGTAAATAAATGGAAGGAGTATTATGAAGGACAAAAACCAATTAAAAAATAAATATGTACTTGTCACTGGTGCAAGTAGTGGTATAGGGTTTCAAATAGCTAAAGATTTTCTTTTAGAAGGCGCTTTTGTAGGAGTTCATTATTGCAATAATCTAAAGGGTGCAAAAAGATTGCTGAAATATGCCAAGAGTAAACAATGTAAAATTTTTAAATCTGATTTTTCTAGTTCTAAGGAAGTTTCTACTCTGTGGAATGAATTTATCCTATGGAGTAAAGGACATGTTGATGTATTAGTTAACAATGCGAGTTTCGTTAAGCCCATATCGTTCGAAAATCTGTCAGAAGAAGATTGGGATAGAACTTTTCAAGTAAATCTTAAAGCTGCGTTTCAATTAAGCCGTGCGGCTTTTCCTATTATGTCTAAGCAAAAAAATGGAAGAATCATAAACATTAGTGCTGGTGGCTGGAAATATGGCGGGGGTAAAAATACTCTCCACTTTGGTGCATCAAAGGCGGCTCTTGAGGCTCTAACAATGGCCTTTGCTAAGATAGGAGCACCACATAATGTTTTAGTGAATGCCATTAGACCAGGAGCTACAAACACGCCTGGACACCTTCAACGGTACCCGGATACAAGCGACTTTTCAGCCCGCGTTAATTTAGTACCGCTAAAAAGACTCGCTAAACCTTCTGAGATTTCAAATATGGTGTTATTTCTTGCAAGCTCAAAAAGTTCATTCATAACCAACGCAATCATTAGCGTGGCTGGCGGAGAATAAAACCTAAATTCTAAAAATATATTTCTGAAACTATACAACGATTTGATTCAAAAGGATTGGAATGTTGATAACTCGTTACTCAAAAATTTTTCGTGCAATTTCCAAATCTTGCGGTGTATCAATTTCGCACCATTTTCCACTAATGTATATTGGTTCTACATTAATTTCTGAATCAATTAACTCTTGAATCATATCTGATATGAGGGCTTTTTCTAATGATGGCGCATTGTGGAATTTTCCTTGATGTGATATCTCTAACTCTGAATATTTGTCTAAAAATACCTTCGAAGCTTTTCTAGAAAACTTCACTAAACCTGGACATTCACCAATTTTCTCATTTTCCTTACATGCTGAAATGTTTTTTCTAATTTCTAAAATCTCGTTACCATTTATGAGAATATTCTCTGCCTCACTTTTAGGATGTTGATCCCTATCCACATAATTTTTTTCCCAATCTAAATCCACAGCAATGCCAATATCTCCTTTAAAATTAATTACAGATTCCATTATTTTTTCATCAAAAATTTGATCCGCATATGTAATTATAATTTCATCATTCATATAATCACGTGCGGTAATCAATGAACCCAAAGTATCATGTTTTTTGTGTTCTAAATCATTTACATATACTACATTTTTAAAATTAAATTTTTCATTATACGAACCCGTGACAATTATGACATCCAAAATTTTGTTTTGCTTTAAAATTGATAACTGTCTTTCAATAATTGATTTTCCATTTACCATCACTAATGGCTTCGGAATGTTTTGGGTTAATTTACCCATCCTTGAGCCCTCGCCAGCTGCTAAAATTATAGCTTTCATAACTAAAATGATTTCATAAACCTAGATTTAATTTTCTTAGGAGGTAACAAAACCCTCCCACTAATTTTTTCACTTTTACTGATTTTCATCAGAATAATTATTGGACCAGCTATATTTCTGATTTTTTTAAAAGTTTCATCAAGATTATTTTTGGAATTACATCTGAATACTTTAAAGTTAACAGCTTTCGCAATTGCATCGATTGATATTTTATTTGTAGAAGTGGGTTGACCGCCAGTTGATTCATGGCTTGAGTTATCAAAAATTATGTGAATAAAATTCTTAGGTTTTAATTTACTTATAGTAGTTAGTGAACCCAAATTCATTAATATATTTCCGTCTCCATCAAAAACATATATCATTTTTTTTGGATTTTGTAATGCTAGACCTAATCCTATAGATGATGCAAGACCCATTGATCCAATCATATAGAAATTTGTGGGTTTATCATTTACTTCGAATAAATCCCTGCTAATGTAACCATTGGCAGAAACTATCACATCACCTGCAATTTTTTTTGAAATTAATCTAATTGCCTCTTTTCTAATCACAAAATAACCTCCTAATTATTAATGCAGAAGATTCATGATTTGCTAATTTTTTTAAAGCCCAATTACAACTTACTTTCCAATTTTTATCTGTAATTATTTTACTAGGTAAATCTAAAATCTTCAAAAGATTAGGCTGAATTTTACCGATCTTCATATGTTCAGGTGCATCTTTTTTTAGATATCCTCTCCAACCAATAAAAAAAACTAATGGAATTTCATATAATTGAACAAGTGATGTGATTGTACTAATTGAATTTGCAAATCCTGCATTTTGCATAAAAACTAACGAATTGCTTTTAGATAAAGCAAATCCTGAGGCAATTCCTATCGCTTCTTCTTCTCTTGTTGTTATTAGTATTTTTTTGCGTTTAAGTCCTTGATCAATAAAATACTTCATTGTTGAATCAGGAACTCCAACAAAATTTTCAATTCCATTATTAAACAAATAATCAAAAATCTGTCTTTGTGTTAATTTTTTCAATGGATATATCCTAATTTTTTTAATTTTTCTTCCAATTCTCTTTCTTTATTTTTAATACCATACATTTGTTGTAAATCAAAAATTTCCTGCATTGTAGAGATCTTATCTTTAACCTCTGATATACGATCTGCTTTTACAAGTTCTTGAAGTAACTTAGTCATTGCTATGTGTGCAACACGTAATGTCTGATTTGCATAAATTACCATTTTTACATTATGTGAACTTAGATCAGAAATTTTTACACTATCATATGTTGTAGGAACAACTACTATTGGTACCGAACCTTTCCAGGAATCTGTAAATTCAAATATTTCGTCAGGCGTTTTTTGCTTAGAATGAATTAAAATTGCATCTGCGCCAGCATTTTCATATGCATTTGCTCGTTTAATTGCTTCTTTCATTCCAGCACCAGAAATTAATGCTTCAACTCTAGCAATAATTATAAAATTTTTATTACTTCTTGCTTCTTTCGCGGCTAATATTTTTGCAACAAATTCTTTTTCTGACAACAAATCATTTTTTCCATTTTCTAATAGACTATTTTGTTTTGGGAATGTCTTATCCTCAATACAAATTGAAGAAATTCCAGCATTTTCATATTTTCGTGTCATATGATGAACGTTACTTGGTCCACCATAGCCTGTGTCACAATCTGCAATAATTGGTATTTCGCATGTTGATGTCATGTTTGATGCAACATCAAAAAACTCCGTCATTGTTAGAATACTTGCATCAGGTAATGCGTGGGTAGCTGAAATAGCAAAACTACCAGCCCAAACTGCATCAAATCCGCTATTTTCTACCAGTTTCGCAGACATTGCATCAAATGCACCTCCTACCTTGATAATAGAACTTCCTTCCAATTTTTTTCGTAAAATTTCATTTATTGACATTTTTTAATATTTTATGAATTTAGACTAGGTATTAAAAACATTCCACGAAATTTGCTTAAAGTATTTTCAATATCATAGCCAAACATGTTCTATTTAGTTATAATTCTATCAATGTACTTTCATACACAAATTATTTATCGTCTAAGAAGTATTTTGAGGAGGATTATCATAAAGCGTTTGTCCTGTTTTTTGATAATTAGAATTTAAAATTAGTTTTTTTATTTTTTGTGAATAAAGTCTATTTGCAATTAAAAAACCAATCATTCGAAGTTTTATTCTAAACAGTGACGAATTCTTTCTAATTGATTTGTGTTTCTTAACTAAATCTTCAAAAAGGTTATCCCACCATTCTGCACATTTTACTGGATCCGCTACTTCATTAACAAATTGATATTCATCCTCAAATAATTTTTGTCTAAATTCTTTGGATTCAACAACTTTGTCTATCACATCTGCAATTGATTTTGGATCATTAGAAAATGGTAAAAATGGAGATTTAATTTCGGTTTCATTAACAATAATTTTTATTTTACGATCAGTGTATTGGATGACTGGGGTACCACACATGACACTTTCCAAACTTACTAGTTCATGTGCACCTAAGAATAAATTTGCGATGACAGCATCCGCATACGTATAATATCGTGCAATTTCAGATCTCTTAATTATAGGTATCAGTTTGATTTGCGATGGCATTTCGTTAAGTAACTTCTTCTTGAATTTTTTTGATTCTTCTGTTGCTTCCTCAAACCAATCAATACCTATAACTTCAAAATCAGATTTACATAATTTTATCGCTTCCCATAATAAATCACTGCCTTTAGACTTGTCTAATCTTAGTGGACTAAAAAAAGTAAATTTTGATTTTTTTCTTTCAATGGGTTTAATATTTGGATTAAATTCTTCAGGGTCTACTGGATCTCTACTAGAATTGATTGCATTTTTTGTGTATTTCGATAAATGCTCAAATTGCCATTTTCCAGCAACATGCACAACCGCATTTTTAAATGCGTTCCAATAAAATCTCCTCTCAAAAAAATTAAGTTTGTGTAAAGGTTCAGTTGCCCATTCTTCTGTAGAATTTTTTTTAAACATTGGCACATCAATGTCACGACCCAAATAGTATGCAATATGGTTAAGATCTGCAAGATATGCAATTCTTTCCGATGCAGTTGTCAAGCAAATATCAAAATCATCCTTAATTTCATTAATTTTTTTCACTTGATCTCTTACTTTCCTTGTTTCAAATAGTTCAACATCATCAGTATTAACGAAAAAGGCAGAACCATCTACCGGATAATTTATCAGATGAATTTCTGATTTTTTCACAAATTTTTGTATAGTTCTAATAGTGTTTCCTATGTCACCAATAGCAAGTACTCTAATGACCATCTGTTTAAAAAGAGAATTTTTAATTTAAAATTCTTTACTAAGGAATACATAACTTTTCAAAACACTTGATTTGTAAGCATGAAGATGTTTTAGGCTATATGAGAAGATGAGGTCGAGTTTTGGAGAATTTTTTTTGCCTCTTTTCTACCTTCATTAAAAAGTAAATCAATAATTGACATTTCTGGTATAAACTCACCATGAATTTGTTTGTATGTTGGATGTTGAAATTTTTGAAATTCAACATCTATGTTAGATTTTTTAAACTCTTCTACCCTCAAATTTGATTCAGCCCAAAATGTCCCTGTTATATAATGATCAGCATCAACCGCCTTACAAATATCAAGAACTCGATCAGATCCTTTTTTTGATATTTCAAGCTCTGATGAAAAAACAATTTTTGATTTTATTTCAAGTTCATTCATTACGAATTTTATAATTTCAGTATTTAGATCAACTAAATATTGAAATTTTTTTTCAAAAATAGATTCTATAAAATCTTTAATTTCACCAAAATATGGTGCTCTTGCATAATTATATAATATAGATTTTTTGTGTCTCATCGACCAATTTTTCTCATTATCAATAGTTACTTCATTTATTTTTGGATACGAATGTGTATGAACAGGAATACTTAGCAGGGTAGTACCATCATTGATACGTATTCGATTCCTATTTTGCCAACCTTTTTTTCTGAACTGCACATCATCTAGAAATACAAATAATTCGACATTCATCATTTTTTTAAAAAAACCTAACCATGGAAGATATTCAGGCTGATGTATTGCTACTACTTTCATACTATTTGTGTACTTTAACTTAATTTAAAATGAGTTGAATGAATCATACAAAATAAGTAAATAGTATTTTAAACGTGTTATTTATATTACAATTTTTACTTATCAGTGAAAGCGATTATTTAATGAAATTACTTGTTACTGGAGCATCAGGAAACATTGGAACTGTGTTAAAAAGTAGGTTGCAAGAAAATGATATTCCATTTATTGGTGTAGATATTACTAATCAAAATTCTAATAATAATAATTTTTTTCAGTTAGATATCACGAATGAAAATGAATTACAAGAAAAAAAATCAGTCTTTGATAATATTGATACATTAGTTCATTTAGCAAGCAAAATTGATACAGGTTCTGATGTGACAAATAAAGGAATTCAAAGTATAGATGTAAATATAAAAGGAACATTGAATTTATTGGAACATTTACCAAGTTTGAAAAATATTTTATTTACAAGTACATACATGGTATATGGAATTCCTAAACAAAATCCTATAACGGAAAATTATGTAGTAGAACCTCATACTGTATACGGGGCAAGTAAGATAATTACTGAAAAATATCTTCAAGTTTATGCGGCAAAAAGAGGAATTGATGTTACCATCTTTAGATACATGGGAATCTATGGATTAATGTCACATTATGCGAGTCAAGCCATACATATTTTTATAAAATTAATTGCAGATGGAAAAAACCCAATAATTTATGGAGATGGTTTACAACGTAGAAATCATCTTTTTATTGATGACGCAATAGACGCAATTTTAATTTGGTTAAATAATAAAAATCCAGGTGTATTCAATATTGGTGGCAAAGATTCTCCAACTAATCTAGATTTAATCTCCATGATTAGTAAAAAAATGAATAAAAAAATACAACCAATTTTCAAAGAATCTCAACAACATGATTTTGTCAGTGATATTACACTTGCAGATACAATTTTACATTTTCAACCAAAAACTGGAATAGATGATGGGTTAAGTAATACGATAAAAAAATTTTTGGAGCAAAAACATTCTTGACTTTCAAAATTTCCAATAAAAACTTCCTGATTACAGGAGGAACAGGTCAAATAGGTTCGTTCTTAACGGAAAAATTATTAGAGAATAATGCGAATGTAACTGTTCTTGGTCATAACATTGAGAACCTAAAAGAAATAAAAAATTTAGTTGATACTAAAAAAATCAAATTTATTGAGTGTGATCTTACCAATGGAGACAGAATTAAAAAAATCGGGCCATTACTTTGTGATATTGATTTTTTTGTTCATTTAAGCTCTGAATTAAAATTACCTGAACCAGATGCAATATCTAGTGCATATCATACAATAGAACTTGATATCAAGAGTACAGTTTTATTATTGCAACAATTAAAACAATTACAGGGAATTTTATTCACTAGTAGTGTAGCAGTATATGGAAAACCATCCTACATACCCGTAGATGAATTATGTCCAATCGAACCAATTTCGTTTTATGGATGCGGTAAATTTGCTGCTGAAAAATATTTAAAATTACATAGTAATGACAAAGATGTTCCTTTAACAATTTTACGAATTTCTACAGTTTATGGTCAACGAGACCGTTCTAACCAAATGATTCCTGTTTTTATGAGAAAAGCCTTACGTGATGAGTCAATTGACTTGTACGGAAGTAGTTCACGAGATTTTATACATATTTCTGACGTGATAAAAGTAATAATGAGTGCAATTAAACTCAATCAAAACAACCTATTCAATATAGGCACAGGAAAGAAATTTTCAAACCAATTTATTTTAAAAAAAATAATTGAAATCACAAAATCTGAAAGTAAAGTAACATATTTAGAAAAATCTACCGAGTATGATTTTTTGTGTGATAACTCAAAAGCTATTAAGGATCTTGATTTTAATCCTATAGTTTCAATTGAAGAAGGTTTAGTTGATGAAATGTTATGGTATGAAAAAGAAATTCAGAAGCAAAGTAATAATGAATAACAAAAAAGAAAAAATAATTAATGTATTGGTGGATGAATAGATGTTCCCTACTAAAATTCTTTTTAATTTATATCAAATTGGAAAAAATTTGCTTAGTGGAAGAGGATTAACAAAATATTCATTTATCAGAAAAGTGAAACATTACTCTTTATCAAACTTACAAACTGATTATGCAGAGGTTTTTGGAAATAAATTATTTCTCAGCAAAAAAGGTTTAGCATTATCTATTTCTCATTATGGTACGTATGAAGAATTAGAATCTAAAATAATGGAAGAAAAAATAGAAATGGGAAATATTGTCGTAGATGTAGGTGCAAACATAGGATTACACACGCTGAATATGGCTAGAATTGTGGGAAACACTGGACAGGTTTTTGCATTTGAACCAGATCCTTCTAATTTTGAAATTTTGAAAAAAAATGTTAAGATAAATAATTATAAAAATATAATTTTAGAACAAAAAGCTGTAGGAGATAAACATGGAAGAACAACATTATATCAATCTGACCATCCAGGGAAACATAGAATTTTTCCTCAGACTGAGCAAGCAAAGAGTCAAGTTCAAGTGGAATTAACAAATTTAGATAATTATTTTGATTCTGATATGACAGATAAAATTAATTTTATAAAAATTGATGTCGAGGGTTTGGAATTCAGCGTATTAAAAGGAATGAAAAATATTTTAAAAAATAGTAAGAAAATTAAAATACTTTTTGAATTTATGCCTGAAAATACCATAGAAGTAGGTTTTACACCAATAGAATTACTCAATTACTTAACATCAAATGATTTTAAATTATATTGTATGGATAACAAAACCAAAAAACTTCTTCATGTTTCAAATAACGAAGAAATTGTAAAATTATGCTCTACCACTGATAATACTATTAGTAGAAATCTATTCTGTGAAAAATGAATTATTTTTCATATTGTGTTATTCTCTTCTCATCGTCACTAAACACCACTCCAACGGTTCTCAATAATGAAATGCTATTCTCCTCACAAAAACCAATTAACTTCTTTATGTATTCTTGAAAACTATTTCTATCCTTATTATCACGAATTAGTGAAGAAAATAAATCATCGTGATCTAACATCACAATCTTCTTTTCAGTTTTTAATGAATCACAAATCTCTTTAATATTTAATACTGCTTTTGGACTTTCTATTTTTGGTACAATGTTAATATAATCTGGTAATTTTTCTAGAAATGGCTGTAAATCATCCTTGTTTTCAACGTTTGATACGGCCAAATATTTTATACATGGATTTGCTTCTATAACAGGTAACATATCTTCTAATGAATAATTATTATTTGGTGGTTTGATTCTTCCAATAGGTAAATCAATAAAAAATTCTGCTTTCTTGTTTTTTGCTAATTTAACTTCTAATTCTTCTAAACTATTACACCATGCTAAATTTATGCGAAATACAACATCTTTTGGTAACGTTAAATCATAATTTTTCATATTTTGTGATATTAATAACATCTAAAAAATTTAGAATTTTTTATTTTATAAAACGTTCTAATCTCTTGTATGATACAGTGAGAGTTTATATTTTATTTTTAGTTTACAATGAGATTATTATTCTTAAGATACAAAAGAAGTTTGTTAACTGATTCTTCCACATTTAATTTTTCAGTATCTAAAATTAGATCAGGATTATATGGAATCTCGTAATTGGTATTAACCCCTATGAAATCCTTGATTTCATTTCGTCTGGCTTTTTTGTACATACCTTTGACATCTCTTTCCTCACAAGTAGGAAGTGAACACTTGATGTATACTTCAATAAACCTCTTAGTATCAATAATTTTACGTGCATCTTCTCTATTTTTCCTAAATGGACTAATAAGAGAAACACAAACTGGCTTAGAACCATCTTTTGCCAGATTAGCAACTTTCCTGTTGTTTTCGTTTATACCTTCTCTTGAAAAATCGCTTGATGAGGACTGCGCTCTAACTTCATCTCCATCAAGAATTGTAAGATTACTGATCTTATCTGAGAGTTTCTTAGCTAATGTTGTCTTACCAGAACAAGGAAGGCCTGTCATCCATAAAACAAAAGCCACACCAATTTTTTTTGGTGCTCATTTATCTATTTTACTAATGATAAAAATTAATTATTTCATTTTTTACAAATAACCTATTTTCTTTGATTCTTTTCTATCTTCCTACATTTTACGTATCTGAGTAATTAACTAGTGAAATTGATATAGACGCTAAAAATATAGCTGAATATGAAAGAAACAAGAATTTTTCAAATACAAATTGGTAATGAAGAACAATTAGCGACAAAAAATATGGTCAAAGGTACTAAAACACAAAAAGAAAAAATCGTAATTGTAAATAATGAAGAATTTTTAGAATGGAATCCTTATAAAAGTAAGCTTGCAGCGGCAATTAGAAATGGTCTTCAAATTCTTCCAATTATTAAAAATTCAAAAGTAGTATGTATTAATCTACCAGAGGAATCAACCATATTACATATTTCTAATATTGTTGGTAGTGGCGGATCAGTTTTTGTCATTGATGTCAACAAAAATAAAAAAAGTTTTTTAAACAAGTTAGTGAATACACACAAAAATATAATTCCAATTTATGATACAGCAGATGAACTACCATTTTCTTCATCAATAACCGGAAAAGTTGATGCACTTTATGTCGATATTCCAGAATCAGAACAAATCGAACAGATTGTTGAGAAGTATGGATCACTTCTTAAAAATGAAGGTTTTTTGATGTTTGTAACAAAAAAAGATGATGCAATTCTTGAAAGTGATATCGCTGGATGGATGGCGGAACAAAGAGCAGGATTTGATAAAATACGCGAGATAACTACTAAACTTAAATCTCAATTTGAAATAGTCCAAGAAATTAATCTTGGTGTAAATTATGTAATGGAACCATACCATAAATTACACGCATTTATTCTTGCACAATATTTACATAAAAATTAAGATTTGAATGGATACTAGAAAATTTAAGTTATCAGATCAGAAGAAAAGATCTCCACAAAGAAGAGCAGCTCGTTCATGGTTAATCGAACATCCAGAATTAAATCCTTACAAATTCACTTGGGATAAATTTTACCGAAAAATAACAAATAGGTTTAGAATGTTGCCTGATTTTCTAATAATTGGTGGAGCTAAAAGTGGAACTACTTCATTATTTGCACACTTGGTTGAACACCCAAATATTATTCCAGGTTCCATGAAGGAAGTGTTCTTTTTTCAATATCTCAGTAACAATAAAACTTCGTTCTATAGATCACATTTTCCGATAAAGAGAAAAAATCTAATTACATGTGAGGCAACAAGTGCTTATTTTGTTCATCCATTGATACCAGCAAGAGTTCATAAATTATTACCGTCAGTAAAATTAATAGTAGTTTTACGTAATCCTATAGAAAGAGCTTATTCAGAATTTAATTATACAGTAAATCTTGGCGAACAAATAACAAAAAATTTTGAAGATGTTATAAAGTCTGAATTAAAAAGAATTGAAATTGAAAATAACAATCCAGAATTAAAGATTAAAAATACTAATTATCATCAATTTTCTTTTTCTCATTTACGACATGGATTTTATGCACAACACCTTGAGAATTGGTTAAAATTTTTCCCAAAGGAGCAATTACTAATACTGAATGCTAAAGATCTTTATAACAATCTTGATAATATAGTAGCTGAAACATTTGATTTCCTTAATTTACCAAAATATCAGATAGAAAGTAGGATAGAAAAAAGCAAAATTGATAAAATTCGCCCCTTAGGAGGACATGAACGTAATATTTATAAAAATATTGATTCAAAAACTCGAACATTATTCAATGTACAGAACTATCCTGAAATGAAATCTGAAACAAGAAAATTTCTTCAAGATTTTTTTAGGCCACATAACGAAAAATTATTCGAAATGATAGGAAGAAGGTTTGATTGGAATGATGAAAAATAAAATACCGTTTAGCAATCCCTTACCAGAAACTAATTTAGCAATAAATTCAGTAATCGATGCTGGAAAAACTGTCATGAAAATATATAATCAACCATTTGAAACGAAAATTAAATCTGACAATTCTCCAATCACAGAAGCTGATATAGCAAGTAACAAAATCATTCAAAAGATAATCTCTACTTCAGATTATCCTATTTTGTCCGAAGAGACTAAAGATAATAAAAAAAGATTAGAGAAAGAAACTATTTGGATAATAGATCCACTAGACGGTACTTCTGATTTTATTAATAAAACTGGTGAATTCACAATAATGATTGGTCTTGTAAGAAAACAAGTACCAGTTTTAGGCATAATATATTGTCCACCACAAAACACATTGTATGTTGCCCAGCAGAATCAAGGTTCATATCAATTAGCGGGAGAAAAATGGTCGAAAATATCTGTTAGTACTATTTCAGATCTAACTAAAAGCAGAACTGTGTATAGCAGACATCATTCTGAAGAAAGTGAAAGACTGTTTTTCAAATATATCAAAACAAAAAAATTAACGAAGAGGGGAAGTTCTTTAAAAGCAATTGATGTTGCCAGTGGAACGTCTGAACTTTACTTTACATCTACAAACAAAATAAAACAGTGGGATACATGTGCATCGTATTGTTTAGTAAAGGAAGCTGGTGGAAATATGACAGATGTGTGTGGTAACGATTTAAAATATAACATAGATGATGTTAATCACCAAAATGGAATAATAGTTAGTAATGGACTTGTCCACGAAAAAGTGATTAATAGTTACAAAAAATTTCTCAAGTCGTAGCTTGGGAAGCTGACATCAATAATGTAACTACAAAAATTCATTATTTCTGAAACAATCACTCCAAATTTTTGAACGCTTGTTCATAATATTTGATTGTCTCCTTTAACCCACTTGCTAGATCCCATTTAAGTTCATAATCTAAAAGATCTTTTAACTTTTTATTATCTAAAACAATTTCAACGTGAGTTTCACCAGCTCTCATTTTTACATACTCCCTTTTGATTTTTCTATCCCAACATCTTTCAATAGTTTCAATGATGTTGTTTACAGAATAATTTTTATTTCTTCCAACATGTATTATTTCACCACCTAGATTTTTCTCAGTTTTCAAAGCTCTGACAAATGATTCTACTACATCATAAACAAAGACGTATTCTGATTTTTGATTTCCGTCGCCATAAATTTTCACTGTGTTGTCTCTAAGTGTTTCAATTAGAATAGTTGGTATTAGAAACTGATAATTGAATGGTGATCCTACGGAAGCATTTGACCAACGTTCACGTGGACCATAAATTTTACCAAACTTTAGGGCAATGGTTTCAATGCCATATTCTTTATTGAAAAATTGGCTAAATTTTTCAGTTGTTTGTTTTGTAATAGAGTAAGGATTCAACCAAGCCACATCCGGTGAAGTAGGAAAAACTACCCTTGGAACACTAAATTTTCTTGCTGCCTTAAGTATCTTAATTGTACCAATTACATTGACTAGTGCTACTTGTTCAACATCGTATGTTGTGATCGATTCACTTGTACCTAAAATAGCAGCCATGTGAACTATCCGATCTTTGTCTTTTGCAAGTGCTGGAATAATGTTGTCATCAAGTACAGAACCTTTTACAAAATGGTAATGTGAGTTACCATTATGACGAATTACATCTTGACTTTCCCATAAATCTAAAACTGTTACTTCATGATTTTCTTCTAATAACCTGTCAACTAAATGACTTCCAACAAACCCTGCACCACCTGTAACTAGAATATTCATACCAGTCAACTATAATTAGAATCAAACCATGAAATTACTTTAGTTAGACCATCTCTTAAACTAATTTTTGGTTTAAAACCAATTTCTTTTTCCGCCTTGTAATTACTAACACATCTTCTTGGTTGCCCATTAGCTTTTGTATCATCCCAAGTGATATCGCCAGAAAATTTCATTATTTCTGCAATAAGTGTAGCTAATTCTTTTATTGATGTTTCTTTTTGAGCACCCAAATTAATTGGTGACACATTATCATATTTTTGTGCCGCAAGAATAATACCATCAGTAGCATCATCTACAAACAAGAAATCTCTTGTAGCTGAACCATCTCCCCATAACACAACTTCTTTAGAGTCAGTTTTTACTGCATTTGAAATTTTTAAAATGATTCCAGGTATCACATTAGCTGTTTCTATGTTAAAATCATCTTCAGGTCCATACAAGTTAGTAGGTATAACAGATATGGAATTAAATCCATATTGTCGAAGATATGCATCAGATTGAACTAACATAATTTTTTTAGAAATCCCATATGGTGCATTACTTTCATCTGGAAAACCATTCCAAATTTCATTTTCTGAAAATGGAATCGGTGTAAACTTTGGGTAGCTACAAACTGTTCCTAAAGTAATAAATTTTTCAACGTTGGAATTTTTTGCCTCATGAAGAAGTTGAATTCCCATCATTATGTTGTCATAAAAAATACTAGCAGGATTTTTTTCCATATATCCAATCCCTCCTGAATTACCAGCTAAATGGAATATAACATCTATATCCTTAACTACTTTTTGACAGTTTGACTTTATTCTTAAATCAAGTTCATTAGATGAAGGTGAAAAAATCTCTTTCACATCAAATTCCTTTAATTTTCTAATCAAACTTTTGCCTAAAAAACCATTGCCGCCAGTAACAAGAATTCGCTTATTTTCTATATTCATACTGTTTCTTTTTTATGATACTAGTATAATCTTACTACAAACTAATTTAATCAACTTTATGATTTAATAAAAATTTTTTAAATTTTCCGAATAGTTCTGTTTTAGTTGTATTTTTACATTATACATTTTACCAAAAAATATTTCTCATTTTATGTATTTATATCAGTCAGAATTCTAATTTATATGAAACTGGAACCACGCCAAACATGCAGAATTTGTAATTCCAATCAACTTTCCGTGATTATGTCCTTAGGCGAACAGCATCTTGCTGTATACACTCCAAAAGGTTCAGACCCTGAACCTGTTTTAGAAAAATTTCCGCTAGAATTAATACGATGTAATACTTCAGATTGTGGTTTAGTACAATTACGTCATTCTACACCTACTGATATTTTATACGAACGATATTTCTATCGATCTGGAATTAATCAAACTATGACAGATAATCTAAAAGAAATTGTTGATCAAGCAATTTTGAAGGTAGATGTAGCTGAAAA
>Ga0209034_10000578_pt1 | contig 18352 bp, 15 predicted proteins | sample MarorgKNORR_S2LV_2_FD_188219 | JGI IMG/M metagenome (GOLD analysis project Ga0209034, IMG submission 188219) | Marine microbial communities from the Southern Atlantic Ocean, analyzing organic carbon cycling - 250m_A/KNORR_S2/LV (SPAdes) (version 2) | ecosystem: Environmental > Aquatic > Marine...
CTTAGGTCTTATAATGACCGAATCAATGTCTGATTTTTTAGCAATAGACTCAACCTCATCATTATCTGTAGAAACAATCACTTTTTTTACATATTTAGATTTATTTGCTGAGGAAATTGTATATTCAAGTAAAGATTTATTATGAATCTCTCTTGACTCCCCTCTTAAAGGAATAATAACTGCAACTTCAATATCTTCAGGGTGAATTTGGATATTGCTAATATTAACACTATCCATGGATTCAAGGATTTTAACAACATTTTTAGCCCTCTCAAGATCTAAATCTTGATGTATTCCATGCCAATGAAATACACTAGCATTAGGCTCATAAACAATATTGTATCCACTAGAAATAACCCTTTCACCCCAAAGTCTATCTTCTATATTGGGGGCACTTTCATCGAATGGGATTTCGTTCCATATTTTTCTTCTAAAAGCACTATTAGCGTTATGAAAAAATGAATCTTTCTTTTGGATTTTTTTGTCTAAACCAAAAGTTATTAATAAGTCTCTTTTATCTACATCACTTGTAAAAGATAACGGCTCCTGCCTGCCATAAACTCCTGCCACATTTTTTAGATTTAAATCCGCAATAAGATTCTCTAGCCATAAATTATTGACAGGGATACAATGTCCAGATAAACACGCAATATAATCACCTTTTGAAGCCAAAATACCTTTATTTATTGCCCTGCCAGGAGTAAAGTTCTTAATTTTTACTAACTTAATTGGAAACTTTTTTGCCTTTTCTACAGTCTTATCGGTGGAGTAATTGTCCACTAAAATAACCTCTATATTTTGATATGTTTGAGAATACACTGACTCCAAACATGAAGAAATCCATCTCTCTTCATTTTTTGTTCGAATAATTATTGATACTAGTTTATTCATTTATGTATCCAAAATTTATTAGAGCATATTAGACATTTCTTTAAATTTTTGATTACTTTTAATTAGCTCATTATACGAACCACTGTCAGCAATCTTTCCTTTATCTAGAAAATATATTACATCACATTCTTTAATGGTAGACAGTCGATGGGCAATCATAATAATTGTCTTTTTATTTGACAAATTATGAATAGCCTCCATTACTACATTTTCAGTAACACTATCTAGCGCACTTGTAGCCTCATCAAGTATCAATACTTCTGGGTTATTATAAAGAGCTCTCGCAATGCCAATCCTTTGAATTTGACCACCGCTCAAACGCACACCTCTTTCTCCAACTTTTGAATTATATCCATCACTTAAAGTCGTAATATATTGGTGCAAGTTTGCCATTTTTGCAACTTCGATAATTCGCTCATCGTTAATTTGATTGCCTGAAGCTGAAAAAGCAATGTTTCTTTTAATAGTATCATCTAATAGAAAAATTGACTGAGGAACGTAACCTAATTTTCTTTGCCAGCTTTGTGAATTGTCTTGGTTAATTTTTATAGAATCGACTTTAATCGAACCTTGCTTTGGATCTAATAATCCTAATATAATATCAACTAATGTTGTTTTCCCTGAACCTGTCGAACCAACTAGACCTACAGTAGTATTACAATCAATACACAAATTAACCCCAGTCAAAACTGGCTGACCATTGTCATATGAAAAGTGAATTTGTTCGAGATCAATTTTTTCTTCAAATATTAATTCAGCTTTATCATCAACAGATGGTTGAATCTTTGCATCATCTCTAAAGTCGGCGGCCAAAACTTCAATTATGGGTAAATTAAATTTTAAACTAGTTAAATTTGCATATATAGCTTGCAATACTGGTAAAAGTCTATATCCTGCCATTGCATAAACAGAAATTAGAGCGATAATTTCGGTACCTGTTTTCCCAGTCATCAATAATGATAATATAATCGCAACAATGCCTCCAAAAGCCAAAACTTCTATGAAATACCTAGGGATTGTTGCCAATAAAGCCCTTATTGCATAATTGCGAGCATATGTTTCAGAATGTTTAAAAAATAATTCTAAAAAAATGTTTTCACTGCCCCTTAATTTGATTTCTTTAATTCCAGACATAGATTCACTTGCTATTTTAAATCTTTCTGTTGCAGCATCAGTTGTCTCAATGCCAATTTTCTTTAATCGATTTTTAACAGAAAGAAAAAGTGCTCCATAAATACCTCCAAAAACTAATAGCGAAATTAATGCGATTAATGGCTCTATAGCAAAAAGTAAAGCAAAAATTGAAATAGAAATAACTGATTTTGAAGCTAGGCTCAATAATGGTAACAAAACTCCAGCTACACCACGAGATACTTCAGATACAATATTTTTTCCCATTTCAGACGTATTTCTATTTAAAAAAAAGCTGTATGGCTGAAATAAGTATTGTCTCAATAATCTTACTGATAAATGGTGAGTTTGGTTACGAGAAAAATTTGTCATGACCCAAGCCATAAAAGCTTGGTAGGTATTTGATACTGAAATCGCTAGAATTACCCCAAGCCCTAAAATAATTACAAATTCTTTGTGACTTTTAGCATTAACAAAATTATAAAAAAGTGCTAAATATTCATTTTCTTGAGCCATCTCTGGAGAAGATACTATAGTCATAAATGGCGCTATAGAAGCAATACCTATGACTTCAAATACACCCGTTAATAGTATTCCAAAAAAAATTAATATAAAATTTCTTAGGTCACGCTTAGTAAATAAAGTTAATAGATTTTTTTTTAGTGACATTATTTAGAGACTTAACTTTATTTTTGATAGTTTGAGCAACGAAAAACTCAATCATCTATTGATAATACAGAAAAAATTTAGAGTCAATTTTAAACTAATATTAATGTCTAGAGTTAAGCAAAAAAAAATTGCACTAACTTAAAACACATATATATTTTTCATATAAATTTAGGCTGTCAATTATTATCTATCCTGCATTATAGTTACTACTCAATTTGATGATGCAAACTCTAGCACAACTTTTATATTAAAATTCAATCAATATAGCTTTGAAATATTAAAAAAAATATGCCATATAATGAAATCGACTTTAACAATAAAACCATTTTAATTACTGGTGGTGCAGGATTTATTGGTAGCAACTTAGCCTTTTATTTTCAGAATAATTATCCCGATTCACATATAGTTGTATTTGACTGTTTTAGAAGTGGAGCAACTTTTGCTAATGGAAATCTTAAAAGCTTCGGACATTATAAAAACTTATTAGGCTTTAATGGTGATGTAATTTGTGGCAATATTACTGATAAAACTGATTTAGAACTACTGAAAAAATATACGTTTGACTACATTTTTCATCAAGCTGCAATTTCAGATACTCGGGTCTACGATCAAGAGATAGTGATAAAAACCAATGTGAATTCATTTTATGATTTACTTAAGATAGCTAAAAAAGAAAACTCTGTTTTAGTCTATGCGAGCTCTGGTGCTACATACGGAAATCTGCCTTCACCGCAAACCGTAGGCAAAGAAAATCCCAACAACCCTTATGGATTTAGTAAATACATGATGGATCAGATTGCCCTTCAATATGCCAGAGAAAATCCTGAAATGACCATTGTAGGGCTCAGATTTTTTAATGTTTATGGTCCAAAAGAGTGCTTTAAATTTAAAACAGCTTCGATGGTGATTCAACTCGGACACCAAATACTAGATGGTAAAACACCTCGCTTGTTTGAAGGCTCAGAAAAAATACTGCGCGACTTTATCTATATTGAAGATGTAATACAAGCCAACATTAGGGCTTGTAACCCCAAACTGAATGGCGTTTATAACGTGGGTACAGGGAATCCTAGAAGTTTTCAAAACATTTCAGATATACTACAACAAGTACTAGGCACAAATTTAGGCACTGAATATTTTCCTAATCCTTATGATGGCTATCAAATGCATACACAGGCAGATATAAGTAGTTCAGAAAAAAACATCGGCTTTAAACCAAAAGTTTCATTAGAAGAAGGAATTAAGGCTTATGTCCCAGAGATTGTACGTATGCATGGTACAGATATTTCATGATTGAACTTCAAAATAAATCACCCAAAATACTAGTCATTGGAGATTTAATGATTGACCACTATCTATGGGGTTCATGTGATTTAATCTCGCCTGAAGCTCCTGTACAAGTGATTAACGTAGAAAGCGAAAGTACCATGCTAGGCGGAGCAGGAAATGTAATTAACAACCTAAAAGCGCTCGGTGCACAGGTGGATGTGATTGGTGTCGTTGGTAACTGTAAAACTTCCGATGAATTAAAAGAATTATTAAGTGACATTGAAGTTGATACTCAATACTTAATTACACAAAAAAATCGCATTACTTCTAAAAAAAGCAGAATAATTGCCTCACAACAACAAGTGGTACGTTATGACAGAGAAAGTACTGATGAGATTGATATTGAATCACAAGGCATTATTATTAATACTTTTAAAAAAATTATTGAAAACTATGAAGTCATATTGCTCTCTGACTATGGCAAAGGGGTGCTAACGAAAAAACTTACTCAATCTTTAATCAATTTTGCTAATAAATCCGGCAAAAAAATGTTAATTGACCCTAAAGGGCTTGATTATTCAAAATATAAAGGCGCATATTTACTTACACCAAACAAGAAAGAAGCAAGTGAAGCAACTCAAATCGATATTAAAGATGACTCCAGCCTTACTCAGGCAATCGTTCAGCTTAAATTAGAATGTGAACTAGAAGTGTCTCTTATTACTCTTAGCGAACAGGGTGTAGCAATCTATGATAATGAATTACGCATCCATCCAACTGTTACCAGAGAAGTCTTTGATGTTACCGGTGCTGGAGACACAATTCTTGCCTCTCTTGGCTTTCTACTGGCATGTGATTTCGATATTGACGAAGCAGTAAAGTTTTCCAATCTTGCAGCAGGAGTAGTTGTTGGGAAAATTGGTAGTGCCACAGTAACAGTTGATGAGATTATTGAATACGAATCTAGCCTTAATCAATCGACCAGTGATAGACATATTAAAACCCTCGATGAAATTACTACTATCAGCAAGAAATTAAGAGCTAAAGGTAAAAAAGTTGTGTTCACCAATGGCTGTTTTGATCTACTACATGAAGGTCACGTAAGATATTTAGAAACAGCCAAAAGTTTTGGTGATGTACTAATTCTTGGACTGAACTCTGATCGTTCAGTGCATTCATTAAAAGGATATGGTCGCCCTATTAACGTGCAAGTTGATAGGGCCTATATAATGGCGGCACTTGAAGTAGTTGATTATGTGGTAATTTTCGATGAAGACTCGCCTTATAATCTAATTAAATCTATCAAACCACATACACTTGTCAAAGGTGGGGACTACCAAGGGAAAAAAGTGGTAGGGCAAGAAATCGCTGAAGAACTAAAATTAGTTCAATTTATCGATGGTAAAAGCACAACAAAAACTATTGAAAAAATTAAACAGCCTGATTAAATATGCAGTCAATTATCAAACAAGAGCTTAATGAACATTTAATAACCCTTGATGCAACTATGAAGTCAATTGGATCTGCACTTGAAGTTGCCGCAAATATTTGCATTGACAGTCTTAAACAAGGAGGAAAAATCTTAATATTTGGTAACGGTGGGAGTGCTGCAGATGCCCAACATATTGCTGCAGAATTGGTTGGTAGATATAAATTAGAACGTAAAGGTTTAAGTGCAGTTGCACTTTCTACTGATACATCTTCACTGACCGCAATTGCCAATGATTATGGCTATGAACATGTGTTTGATCGTCAAATTGAAGCGCTCGCCAATCCTGAAGATGTTGCTATTGCTATTAGTACTAGTGGCAATAGCAGTAATGTTATTAATGCTTTACAATTAGCAAAAAATATAGGCTGTAAATCAATTGGTTTAAGTGGCGCATCTGGTGGCAACATGAATAATATATGTGATGTTAACCTTATCATTCCCTCAAAAGATACTGCCAGAATTCAAGAAATGCATATTCTCGTTGGCCATATCATTTGTCATCTAATTGATCTAGAATGCAGAAACTCTAAATGAAGTCAAACGAGAAAATGCAATTAATGCAAAGACTCTAAATTTAATTATAGTGGATATAATTTGCATCGATTCCTTGCTAGAAGTTTATAGATATATAATTTTTAAGTTCTGATAACTCTTTAATAAATTCAGTTGAATAAAAAAATACATTTTATACGTGCAAATAAAACCAAATTCGGTGGAGCAGAAACGTACCTTTCTAGGCTATCAAAAGCTCTAATTAAAAAAAATATTGATCACCTGATAATAAATTCTATTTTCCCAAAGTTTCTTCCGTCATGGCTTCAAGTAATATTATTTAATTTGCAAGTATGCCTAATGAAAGGTGACAAATTCTATTTTTCATTAGAGCGTATCACTTGCCCCGATTTGTATAGAGCAGGGGATGGCGTCCATAAAGTGTTTTTAGACATTGAAAAGAAATCAAAACTAAACCCCTTACATCCAATTTACTTGTATTTAGAAAAGCGATGTTTTAAACGAGCTAGTAAAATTATTGCCATTTCTCAAATGGTTAAAGATAATATTATTAATGCCTATGAGATTAATCATAATAAGATAAGCGTAATTTACAATGGTATTGAATTAAAAGAAATCAATTTTAAAAAATCTATTGATAAATTATCACAAGAGTTTTCATTAAATAAAGACTGTCGGATAATATTATATGTTGGCAGTGGCTTTAAGAGAAAAGGAGTAAAAGAATTTCTCCAAATTGTATCCAAATTAGACAATATTCATAATATTAAGGCATTTGTTATTGGTAAAGAAAAAAATATGAGTTACTACCAAAATTTAGCAAAAGAATTAAGTATTAAAAAACAGGTTATTTTTACTGGTCCAAGGGAAGATGTTGATGATTTTTTTACTATCAGCGATATATTTTTATTTCCAACGCATTATGAACCATTTGGCAGTGTAGTTCTTGAGGCAATGAATCTGAAAAACGTTGTTTTTACTACTAAACACTGTGGTGGTAGTGAATTGTTAGATAGTGAATTCATAATGCAAAGCGCTGATGATATTTCTGTGATTCAAAAAATAAATAACTTGCTAGAAAATAGTGATAAGTTAGAAATGATTAAAGAAAAAAACAGATTTAAGTCAAAGCAATTTTCTATAGAAAACAATGCTGCTGAAACTTTAAAAATTATCGATGAAATTATTAATTGAACTACCTACTTGGATGGGTGACACAGTAATGGTCACACCAGCTATTGAAAATTTAGTCAATTATTTTAATAACCCTGAAATTGTCCTAATTGGTTCTTTTATTTCTTTAGAAACACTTAAAAACCATCCAAATGTTCATAAAACAATAATCCTTGATAAAAAAATTACATCTTTAGTTAAAGTTAACAACAATCTTGGTAAATTTGATGCCTTTTTTACTTTTAGAAGTTCATTTCGTGCAACATTTCTGAAATTTTTTGTTTCAGCTCAAAAGAAATATCAATTTACTAAAAATAAATATTCCGACCGACACCAAGTTGAAAAATATAACGACTTTATTAATGACAGCTTAAATATTAATTTTCCAGCAGGCCAACTAAAAATCCATACCAAAAATACAATAACAAATAAATCTAAAAAAATTCTAGGTATTAACCCGGGCTCATCATACGGAAGTGCTAAACGCTGGTATCCAGAAAAATTTGCAGAGGTAGTTGAAAAATTATCAAAACAATTTGATATTATTATTTTTGGCAGTGCTAAAGATAAAGATTTAGCCAGCAAGATAGAAAAATTATTAATTGCTACAGGCATAAGTAACTATCAGAACCTAGCAGGTAAAACAACCATCACAGAACTTATCAACTATATTTCAAATTTAGACTTATTTATTACTGGTGACAGCGGACCAATGCATTTAGCAGCAAGCTTTCAAATTCCAACAATAGCAATATTTGGCCCTACTAAAGATGATGAAACTTCACAATGGATGAATAATAATAGTATTGTGATAAAAAGAAACTTAGATTGTCAACCTTGCATGAAAAGAACTTGTCCATTAAAACATCACAATTGTATGAAACTAATAAAAGCTCAAGAAGTAATTGACTCTACTTCTCACTTTTTCCCAGCATCAACTTAACAAACTGTCAATTTAAAAAAAATTTAAGGTTAATATAAACTATTAAAATGAATTATCTTACTTTTATTTTTCCAAATAATGCCAAAATTACCTAACGAATTTTTAACAAACTGGATTAATTTTTGGGTTTTTATTTTTTCTGTTACCGTTCTTTCCATAGGCGGTCATGGCGGGGAGTCAGCAATTATTTTGTTGTTCACAATGGCATACTTATTTATTACCAAGCATGATTACAAATCAAAATATAAATTAAATGGAAATGAAATAATTTTTATTACTCTAGTTATTCTTTTTTGGATATTAAATCTTTTAAATACAATTTATCTACCCATCGGTTTGGAGTTTGAAAGCAAAAGAATGGCATTAAGAGCGATGGATAATCCTATGCGATGGTTATTAATGCTCCCAATATTTTTCTTGTTAAGACGCTATAAGTTAGATTGGAGGGCAATACCAATTGGTTTGAGTGTTGGTGTTTTTATAACTGTCGGTATTGCTATGTATGAAGTACATTTCTTAGGTAATTCTAGGGCTTCTGGAGGAATGAATCACGTAATTACCTTTGGAGAGCTAATGGTTGCAGTTGATTTGTTATTATGGGTATTGATGATTTTCGCATGGAATAAAAATAATAAATTACTTGCAACTTTTCTACTTGTTGCAAGCTTAGTTGCGTTTTATGGCTCATTATTATCTGTTACTAGAGGGGCTTGGCTTGTATATGTTTTTTTGATATTCAGTTTTGTCATCTATACTCTTAAAAGAAGCCTATTTAACAAAAACTATTTGTTTTCCAAGCCTGTATTATTGCGTATATTCCTTACTTTGATTGTGTTTTTTTTAGTATCACAAACAGAACAATTTAAGACTATAGAAGGAAGAATTAATGCAGTAAAAGAAGTTTCAGTTGGTAATTATGAACATGCAGGATCTAGGTTGGCAATATTTAGGACGGCTATAGAAATAACTCGTCATTTTCCATATGGTGTTGGCACAGACAACTTTCGTACTGGAGCTAAAGCTGTAATTATTATGGATGCAAATAAAAATATTAAAAATAAAAAATATTTTTTAGTAAAAAATAATGACAATAAAGTATTACTTAAGGGTGATTTGAAAAAAAAGCATATACACGATTATCGCTACCTGGAAAATTTTAATAAAGATGGGTCGTTAAAATTCACTTCAAGATTTAGACATGCTCATAACGAATGGTTAAATATTTTGGCTGAAAATGGTATAGCAGGAATTATATTGTTAACCTTATTATTTGCCTTCCCAGTTAAAATATTTTGGCAAAATTTAAGCCATAAGAATGATTTGGTGGGTATGTATTCTTATTGCGGAATACTTCTCATTGCAAGTTTTGCTATATTTGGACAAACTCAATCCATGTTTACTAGCCATGCTGCTGTGATTTTCTTTATTTTCTTTTTATATTTGTTTATTGGTCAAATATATAGATTGAACAATATGGATGATAATTATGGCAGTGTTTCTTAATTTATTTAATTCTTTTTTCTCAAAGTTAGTATCCTTTAATTATCAAACAAGAGCCAGAATTAATCACTACATCAGGAAATGTGATTCTCATAAAAGCTAATAAATCTTTTTTCAATGCCAACGCAATATGTAATGGACCAGAATCTGGACATACTACCAATGCGCTTTTCTTAATCAAATCAATAAATTGTTCAGACGAATTAGCTGTTTTTTTAAGAATAAATTTATTGCATCCATCTCTAAAGTCTGACTTATCCATAGATGCAATTGTAATTTCAGGTTTATGATACATTTTATTAAAATCCAGTATAAGCTTATCCAGCTGAAAATCGGGTAAATTTCTATTAGTATCAGTTGACTGAGGACAAATTAATATATTCTGATAACTCTTTTTCAAAACTAACTTATTAATCACCCAATCTTTTTCTGGTAATTTTAAGTATCGCCTCACCACTTGGTAGTGGTTAATAACACTTGGTTTATCAAAATCTTTGTAAAATAAAAACTTATCGCAATAACTTATAAAGTAACAACTATCAAGCCCGTTTGACCATGGATTGAAACCAATATCAAACCTTCTTTTTTTTAATAGCTTATTAACTTTAATCATCTCAAATAAATTTCGCTTATTAAATGCTATACATTCAATACTTGGTAAAAATTCATTCACATATGGCTTCATTTGCCTTGGGCATAAAATTAAATATTCCTTTTTAGGATAACACTCTATAAACTCTTTAATTACTATCAAATCAATAATAGTATCTCCGTAACGAGTAAAAATTGAAAAGAGAATCTTGCTGGATTTTTCAATATCATCAATGTCTGGTGGAGATGAAGTTATTTTTTTCGTCTTATGCTTTAGAAAATAATTAATCATTACCAGATACCTATTTTCTTCATATCATCAATGTATTCTTTACAAACTAATTCCCAATCAATTAGTGGCGTCATTACTCCTTCTGTCATATGTGTTGAAAGCCCTTTAATTGGAGAAACACAAAGAGCTTTATTTTTAAAAAAGATACGTCCATATATTTTCTCACTTAATTTTGAATCACTTGGGCCAACTGATGATGCTTTAATGTGTTTTTCAAATTTTTTAATAGTACTAGATTCGAGTAGAATCGTATGAGTTGTGTTTGTAATTTGGCGCCAATGACAGTACTTTGATAAAAAAATAAATGAAAGGCGTTTCCAAAATGGTATATAACGATCTGGATAGTCTGGTGTATGGATAATTAATGGTTTATTTGATAAATCCCCAATTATTCTATTCATATAATTTTTCTTTTTAGAAGAAGTCTTTAAATACTTTTCTTTATTTTCAATAAATTCTGAAATGTATTTAAATGCCTGAGGTGAATGCAAATAATCATCTTCACACAAATAAACCCAATCATCACTAGGTGACTTTATAGCTAAATCTATTTGTTTTTGGAGAGATTTAACAGCACTTCCTAATTTAAAATTATCAACAATTACATCATCAAATTGTGCGAAGAAATCTTGCAACTCTTTTGATAAATCATCACCAATAATTGTAAATTTATACGTAAAATCTTGCAACGAATGATACAAGCTATAAAATGAAACTTTTATAGTTTCAAGCTTATTAAGACCAATTGGCCTTTTGTCTTTATGTACTGATTCAACTTTGTCACAAGCTCTAAAAAAAATATTATATTTAATGCTCATTTCTTCCCAATAAATCAAATTTTATTATTAACTTTTTTGTTTAGTATTATCATGAGATTTTTGCGACAACATATTGGAAAATTTAACTTCTTATAGACTTTTTAAAACACTGTCTACTACCTCAAATACTGTCTTAACTGAAATATCGCTCATAACACTATCTTCACTACATTTCTTATCATTGGGATGATCAATTGAATAATAATGAGGGTGCCCTATCGCGCCGTACACACTATTTTTTAGCAAACAATGGTTTAAAACAATCATAGGTATATCAAAAGTACTCATAATATGGGTAGGGCCAGTATTCACGCCTACATACAAATGCGTCTTCGACATAACGGCCGCTGTTTCTCTTAATGGCATACCAATAAGTGAAGTGGCGTGTCCCATTAAGCTATCAAATAACCAAGAAATCTTCTTCTTTTCCTTTTTATCACATCCACCATAAATCAAAAAATGCACATTAAGGTTTTTATTAATCATCTTTGTACATAATTCTGAAAAATATTCAATAGGCCAATCACGATATGATTTTGTTGGAAAACCAACAGCTTGAATACCTACTAATGTTTTGTTGTTTAAATTATTTTCAATAAGAATATTTTCTGCAAAAATTCTATCTTTTTCAGTAAGAAATAATGATAAACGCTTAGAAGTGGCAGATATATTTATAGCTTTTGGTAAAGACATTAATAGATCAACAACGTGCATACTTTTAGATGTAGGCAATTCTACAGATTTATACAACCTGTCATTAATTTTACTATTGCCTTGTCTAAAGGCGATAGTTCTTTTAGATACTCTTAATGCGTACAAAACTAAACTCTCATCATAGCCATACACAAAAGCCAAGTCATATGTCTTTCCAAACCTGCCCTTCCAAAAAGCGCTATTTTTTGAAATAAAGCCTGTGCAATGTACAAATGGTAAATATTGCAATACCTTATATCTTTTCGGATGACCTAATACTGTAATTTCAGCATCTCCATAGTAGTTTGCTATAGATTTGATTGCTGGTGTGGTTAATAAGGTATCTCCAATTCTAGAAACAATAATAATTAATATTTTTTTGTATGAATTTAATTTCATAAGTCAATTAAGTTTATTCAATTTATCTCATATCTCTTTATATCTTCCATAACCATCATGTGGCACAATTCTTCTAATGTTGTTTTGGACTCCCATCCCAACCCAATCTTCGACTTTGTTGGATCTCCAATAAGTAAATCAACTTCTGCTGGGCGGTACAATTTAGGATTTACTTTTAGAACTAATTTTCCAGACTTGTCATACCCTTTTTCATTTTCCCCACTTCCTTTCCATTCAATCTCTACATCTATAGCCTTAAAGGCCATTTCAACAAAATACCTTACTGTATATGCATTTCCAGTTGCCAAAACATAGTCATCTGGATTTTCCTGTTGAAGCATTAAATACATGCCTTCTACATACTCTTTAGCATACCCCCAGTCTCTTTTTGCATTTAAATTTCCAAGCTCTAAACACTCTTTCAAACCAAATTTTATTTGTGCAACTGCATCTGTTATTTTTCTAGTAACAAACTCTTTTCCTCTTAATGGACTCTCATGATTAAATAGTATCCCAGAACAGGCAAAAATATCATAAGACTCTCTATAGTTAATGGTAGACCAATGTGCAAACAGCTTAGCTGAAGCATAAGGACTTCTTGGGTAAAACGGAGTTTTTTCACTTTGTGGGACTTCCTGAACCTTGCCGAATAATTCACTTGTTGATGCCTGATAGAATTTTACATCTGACTTAATAGTTCTAATAGCCTCAAGTAGATTTAAAGGGCCTATGCCTGTAATTTGAGTTGTTGTTATTGGCTGCTCAAAAGATACAGCAACAAAACTTTGTGCGGCTAAATTATAAACCTCATCTGGTTCAATTTTCTGAATTATCCGTATAGATGCTCCTTCATCAGTCAAATCATATTCTATCAAGTGAAGATTTTTATTTGCTCTAACATTTAGTTCGTCTAATCTCCAAAAATTAACAGAGCTATTTCTTCTATACGTTCCAAAAACCTCATAACCTTTCTTTAAAAGAAATGCCACTAAATAAGCGCCATCTTGACCAGTAACTCCCGTAACTATTGCTCTTTTCACAACACTCACCTTTAAGTCTTTTAAGAAAATTATAGTACACTAACCTCTAGCAACAATATTATAAAATTTTATATCGCTAACGCTTATAGTCATCCTCTAGTCGAATAATATCATCTTCATTAAGGCGCTCTCCAGTCTGAATTTCAATAACTTCTAAAGGTAGATTTCCAACATTTTCTAGGCGGTGCACTGCACCTAAAGGGATATAAGTGGACTGATTCTCTTCCAGTTTAAAAACTTTGTCATCACAAGTTACTTTAGCATGACCTTTAACAACTACCCAATGCTCAGCACGGTACTGATGCTTTTGTAATGATATTCTAGACCTAGGTTTAACGAATATACGCTTCACTATAAAGTTATCTTCAACATCAATAGAATCATAATGCCCCCACGGTCTAAATACTGTTCTATGGTAATTACACTCTGAACGCTTACTATTCTGTAGATTCTCTACAATATTTTTAACAAGTTGGTCTTGACTTTTATCAGCCACTAAAATTGCGTCTTGTGTGTCCACTATTACCAAATTAGAAACGCCTATTGCAGAGACCAAACGATTAGATGCACTATGAACATATGAATTACTGACTTCATTCAAAATCACATCTCCTGAAATAAGATTATTATTTACATCTTTAGGTTGAGAATCCCATAATGCTGACCAAGAGCCTAAATCACGCCATGAGGCATCCAACTCAACCATTACTGCATCTTTTGTTTTCTCCATAACAGCATAATCTATAGATTGACTTGGACAACGCAAAAATTCATCCTTATCTAATCTTATAAAATCTAAATCATGGAATTCAGTTTGGTACGATCTTCTACATGCACTAAGAATTTCTGGCTCATATTTATCCAATTCCTCTAAAAACACTGATGCTTTAAACATAAACATACCACTATTCCAAAAATAATCACCTGAACCAACATATCTTTGTGCAGTTTTATAATCTGGTTTTTCTACGAATTTATCAATATTGAAATAATTTTCATCTTGAAGGGTGTTGACTCTAATATACCCATACCTTGTTTCAACCTTATTTGGCTTAATCCCAAATGTAGCCAATTTATTTTGCTCTGCTTGTTTTTTTGCAAATTCAATAGCATGATGAAATTGATCTACATCTTGTATTAAGATATCTGCTGACAATACTAACAAGATGACATTTTCATTTTTCTTAATTGATTTAAGAGCAGCCAGGGCAATTGCAGGGGCAGTATTTTTGCCGACAGGTTCTATAATAATGCCACTAGCTAATCGGTCAATTTGACGAAGTTGTTCAGCAGCTAAGAACCTATGCTCTTCATTGCAAATTACTAATGGCTTCTCAACAAGTTCTGGCAAACTATGAATTGCTTCTTGAAACAAAGTGTTTTTCCCTATTAATTCAATGAATTGTTTGGGGTGTAACTTTCTTGACAAAGGCCAAAGCCGAGTACCACTCCCTCCAGCCAATATAACTGGAATAATCATTTATAAATACTCCAATATATTACTTCTTTTGATATTGTCATATTTGATTACTTGATTAGTCCAGAAAGATATGGGTTCATCTCTGGGTCATTGTACATCTTAAATTGTCGATATATTCTATAAAATGTTATGCCTTTTGATACACTTTTAAAAAGTTGGTTAAGGCAGAATAATAAATCATCTCTTTGAATAATAAGGAGCTTTTTTTTGCTTTGAGCCTCTTCTTTCTGAGCTGTATCAATATCTGATCTATCAGCTTGAATACCCATATGTAGGATTTTAAGACTAGCTATTGAAAGCCTGTCAATAATAGAACCAGCAGTCTCACTATTAAACCAAGCCCCTTCTTCGATTGTAACATTTGACAACCGGTCAAGAATTATTTCATCAATACTCTCAATTGAATCGGCTCTTTTTTGATTAAACCGATCAATATTGCGCTTATTCAACGCAATATCACTATCAACTACATCAATACGACGAGCTTTATCTTCTTCATCCCACAATTGACAGTTGTACTGATGATTCTTTTCAATCCAATGCCAGATACTATTTTCTTCATGTGAAATTGGACTTTTTTCTGGCCAAGAAGAGCTATTATGACAATAATCATGATATTCTGATATTGTATTATTATCTATATCATTAAAGATATCTTCCATATTATTCAATCCTATCAATTAATTTTTTTACAAATTATTATATGCTTAAGATAATAAATGATTATAAATTTCGACTATTCTGCTAGACATAAATTTAAGAGAAAATTTCTCATCAATTAACACTCCATTTCGCTTAATGTTATCGTTATCTATATAAGAGGATACCCCCTTGACTAACTCGAGACTACTGCCCGTTCCAACCAATTGAAAATTATTATCATTAAACAAATCATTTGTACTGCCACTATTAGTCGCAACAACGGCTTTACCCATGAATAAAGCTTGCATTACAGATTGAGGTACACCTTCTTTTGAATCGGAACTTAAAACAAGAATATCTAATGCTGATAAAAACTCGCACACCCTATTAACATGCCCAATAAGTTTTACGTGGTGTGTTAAATTAAGATCATTAATTATTTTATGAATACTATTTTTTTTTGGCCCATCGCCCGCAATGATAAATACAATTTTCTTATCTGAATATTTTTCAATTAGTGCTTTTGCCATTTCTAGAAACAAGTCATGACGTTTAAATTGGCGTAATACAGCTAGAATACCTATGGCAATCTCATTATCACGCAAATTGAATTGGTTTCGACACACAACTTCATCATACTTGTCGGGGTTAAAAATAGATGAATCAATTCCTGTTGGTATTGACTGTATTTTATAAGGTTGAATGCGATTATATTTAATCATATCAGTTCTAACACTTTCACCAGTGGTAATAATATAATCTGCTAATTCATTTATAAAATTAGTCCGTGCAGAACTTATACGATTAGACAGATGGCGTGTTCTTATAAATTTTATCCCGGCAAATTTTGCAGCCAATCCACCAACCCATGTATCCTTTCCACTATGAGTATTTACAATATCAATTGAATAGTCTTTAATTATTTTATTAAGACTAAATAATGTTTTAAAATCAACATTACCTCTAAATGGTAATGTAAAAACTTTAATATTATTTTCTAATGCTTTTTTCTTAATGACGCTATCATCCCGACAGGCAAGAAAAACATCTACCCCTTCTTCACGAACTGCAATCATTTCGTTAATAACACGAATTTCTTGACCACCCCAACCATTGGACCATTCGGTATGTAGAACTCTAATTATCTTGCTCACTATGCATTTCCAGAATATTTCTTTTAATTAAATCGATATCCATAGTCATAAGACAGTCACTAATTTTGGTACCAGCACAACCATCTTGACCACATGGTTGACATCCTCGACTTTCAGCAAAAACTCTATGTCTACCCATAGTTTGAAAACCATTTCTTTTTTTATAGCCAGATTCCATCAAATCGTTATCCCATGGACCCCAATGATTAGCTCCACTCGGTCCAAAAAATGCAAAAACTGGAATATTGTTTGAAGCGCTGATGTGCATAATTGCTGTGTCAACACCAATAAATAAACTAGATTTTTTATTTAGTGCAGCTATTTGTTTTAAGGAAAATTTACCTGCAAGATTAACTGGATTGGATTTACAATAATTTAATATATTGTCAACTTTATCAAGTTCAAATTTTTCTGATGATGCTGTTATAACAACCTTTAAACCCAACTCTAACTCACAATAATCAATAATTTGAGACATAGTATTATCAGCAATGCATTTAAATAGCCAACGAGATACTGGGTGAATATGAATAAATTCATTAATATTGGTTAACTCTTTTTTTACTATCCTTTCATCATCTTTGCTCCAAAAAATTTCCACCTTTTTATTTTTAATTGGAATTTGAAGCTGTCTTAGAGGGTCAATATTGGTTTCAACAGTATGTCTTAGTTCTTGCTTTGGTAAATTATGAGTATAAATATTCTTAAAAAACCTATTTTTATTCAAGTAACCAATACGAACTGGGGCTTTTGTGAACCAGGAGATTATTGTGCCACGGTCGCCTTCAGTTAAATTAATAACCATGTCATAATTATCTTTTCTAAAAGAAAAAAAGAATTTAGCCTCTTTCCAAATTTTTTTAGGCAGTGAAGATAATTTAAATAACTCCCTTTCATAAATTATGACCTTATTAATATTAGGATTTAAACTGACCATTGGCTCTGTGTTTCGATTAACTCCAACATCTATTTGAGCATCCTTATAATAAGCCTTAAGATTGCTAACCAAGGGTGTTATTAACAAGACATCACCAATATTACGAAATTTAAGCAAGAGAATTTTCATCGGAGTTTATTTAATATACTTCCAGAAGGTATATTTTGCATAAATTTTTGCAATAACAAAACCGTGCCATCCATCCATAAAGCCTCGCTTGAAAAAATAAAGTTTTACAAATGTCCAACAAGGGTTCATTAAAGCCTTAAATATATTCTTCTTCTTTTGACTTAAGTCAGAATATAGTTTTTGCTTAGCAATAAATTCATCAACATTGTCGTAAGCTAAATGAAACATATGGTTTTTTAATTTATTGACTTTACCATCTATTTGAACACTTTCATGCACAGGAACATTCTCAAACTTACCTTTAGTGCGATTAAAAAGTCGAATACTGTAATCTGGATAAAGACCGCAAGTTCTTATATCTTTGCCAAAAAAATTATTGAGTCTAGCAACTAAATAACCATCATATGAAGGGTTTTTTAGTGTAGCAATAATTTCTGATTGCAACTTGGAGGAAATTCTTTCGTCAGAATCTAGAACAAAAACCCAATCATTAGCAGCTAAATCGACTGCTCTATTCTTTTGAGGGCCAAAGCCTAGCCACACTTGATTTTCTACTCTAACACCCATTTTTTTTGCAATTTCACAAGTTTTGTCAA